>Ga0265295_1000051_pt1 | contig 233401 bp, 238 predicted proteins | sample Munlansysbiofilm_FD_192503 | JGI IMG/M metagenome (GOLD analysis project Ga0265295, IMG submission 192503) | Leachate microbial communities from a municipal landfill in Southern Ontario, Canada - Methane capture system biofilm | ecosystem: Engineered > Solid waste > Landfill > Unclassified ...
CTCTCTTTATTAGATGTTTCATATAAAAACAAAAAAGAGGTTTGATATTAGGGCGATGAATAAATCGCTTTATTGTATCAAACCAATATTTCTTATATGGCGGAGAAAGAGGGATTCGAACCCTCGCGGCGATTGCTCGCCCTACTGGTTTTCGAGGCCAGACCCTTCAGCCGGACTTGGGTATTTCTCCAACGAAATGATTATAACACATTATAATTCATTTCGCCATTAAACACCAATGCGTTTTTTGTAGTTGCGGAATAACATGATTAGTAAAAAAAGATTATATAAAAAACCAATCATAAAGTATAAAGTTTCAGTCATCAAGTAATCACCCGGAACAAGCCTAATAGATACCAGTCTTCCAATCCAAAACCCAGGCACGATCCCCAAAAAGAGTTCAGTCCAATTGGTAATAAATATTGAGGCGATTGGGATTAATAAAATTAATCCACTTGCTTTCATAACAACAAAACCCTCAATTTTATTTGATGCGAAAGTATTGACAACAAGTGCGATGAAAGGCGCTTGTAAACTAGAAAACAAAGCGAATAGAAGGTATAACCCGATTGTACCTTCAATAAAATTCGTGACCATAAGCAATAAAAAAGTAGCAATTACACCGAACAAGTAACTAATCAACAGTTTAATCAAAATGTAATGACTGACCTTAATTGGTGTAATTTTCAAACTAAATAAGACCTGATCGTCTTGATCATCTAGTAAGGTGAACCCTGTAACTGCACCATAAATAAAGGAAGTCATTAACACAAAAACCAACACAACAATGTGGCTTACCAAAGCACTAACCTCTTCTTCTAAATAAGGCACTAACCAAAGTGAAATCAAAATCAATATAACGGGATAAATCATGAAAAACAGATACATCTTATCTCTAAGGATATTCTTAAGTTCATGTAGTAGCATTCTTCTAAACATCGTTACACCCCGCTTTGTTTAACCGCATACGATTTATACTTTGGCTTGATGAAAAACTTGTAAAGTCCAAAACATAAAATCAATAGCCAAAAAAATGCGATTAAAGTCACTGTTTCAAAAGGTCTATTCAATCCGTATTCTATTAAATATGTAATAGATTGTGTCGGAAAGACTAATAAAACATACTTCCAGGACTCACCCTTAAAAAGTATCTTAAACTGAAATAACGCCGACGGAATCATAAATAAGAAGCTATATGACATTACAAGCATTAACATTGAAGTGAATGATTTAGACCAATATGAAAACAAAAACCCAATTAACCCATGACTAAATATCGAAATTATTAAAATTATGACCATTGGTATAAATCTTACTTCTACACCTTTGACAAAATAGAAAATCAAAACCAATAAAAACGAACTCATGAACATCTGAACCGTATTGGCTAATATTTTGGACAGTATCTTATGTTGATCTTTTGTGGGGGTAACCAAAATGCTCGAAACGGTTTGCTCACTCTTTTCAAAAAATAGAATAGCACCCACGAAAATAATGCTCATCATTGTCGCATCTACCATAATTAAAAATGGTAACAGTTGGCCAAGAATCACTTTGTCCTCAATAAAATAAAGTAATAACACCCAAATAACGAGTATGGCAAGACTTACATGGGTAACTTTGTACTTATGTAATCTTTTTAGCTCACCGATCGTGAGCAACCAGAATTTACGCATGATTTAATCCAACCCCTGTCACAGAAATGAAAATTTCTTCTAAAGTGGTTTCACCTGTATGAATGGTTTCAATGTTTTTTTCCTTTAGTATCTTAAAAAATGCCTCATTTTTGTTTAATTCATTCAGCTCAAAGACTTCTTGTTTGGTCTCATCATTTTCTTTATATTCAACTTTGACGGTTCTCTTACCATACTTAAGTTTCAAATTCCTTGGCGAATCTATCTCTTTGATTTGACCATCCACAATAAAAGCAACCCGATCACATAATTGATCAATATCTGCCATGATATGTGAGGTAATAAACACTGTGCCACCACTCTTTTTATAGTCTCTAATTAGGTTCTTTAAAACCATCGCATTGACAGGGTCAAGACCATTTGTAGGTTCATCTAAAAACAGCATTTTTGGATTGTTAAGCATGGCTCTAACAAAGTTCAGTCTGATCTTCATGCCTTTAGAAAATTCGCCAACCATCTTATCTCTATCTTCAAAAAGACCCACTTTTCTTAACAGTTCATCGGTATCGACTTGATTTTTATACAATTTCTTGAAAAACTCGATGTTTTCTTTTGCGGTCAGTTTTGAGAAGTGAATCGGCATCTCAAACGAAACCCCTATATCTTCGTAAAATGACTCATTTAAACTGCTTAAGTCATTTAAATCATAGGTAATACGTCCTTCATAGTGTTCTAAAAGCTTGATCAAGATTTTTTGTGTCGTGCTTTTGCCAGCACCAGAAGGTCCTAAAAATCCGAATATTTCGCCTTTTTTAATTTCAAAACTGATACCTTTAAGCGTTTGTGCTTTATTTTTTGGATAGGCAAATGATAAATTTTCTACTTTAAACATGGTTTATGATTCCTTTCTTCAACATTTCTAATATAGAACGGATGGCTTTTTCCCAAGCGGTTTCATCATACTTGTGATAGATGAATGAATCTTCTGTGATTTTGTTTAAAAAATCCATTAAAAGCCCTGCAAGTAGCTCAGAATCAACCTCTTCTTTAATTAAGCCTTTTTTTTGGTCTTCTTTAATCCAAAAGGCATAGAGCGCAGACATAGCATTTTGACCCTCTAATACCATCTCACTTGATCGATAGATCTCTGAGGCCATCATATAGGCGCCTGCTTGTACCAATACCGGATAGTCTTTTTTAAATCTTAGACCCGATAAGTATAGTGCCTCCATCCTTTCGAAAAAGGATTCGTAGTTGCTTACAAAAACATGCTCGAAATATGCCATTTTGATGGTTTTTATGTAGGTAAATAAATACGTATACATGTCTTTTTTATCCGTAAAGTACTGATAAAATGACCCTCTGGGAATCAAAGCTTCTTTGATGATGTTTTGAATGTTAATATGCTCATAGGGTGTATGGGCTACTTCTTTTAAAATCGCGTCCATGAGCCTTTGTTTTTTGTCTTTTTTTAAGTTCATAAATGTCTGGCTAGGCATAACATACTCCTTCATATGACACGCTTGTCATATTTACAGTATAGCCCTAAACGATGCTCGTGTCAACACGAATCCATAGAAAAAAGAGGGCGGTAATCACCCTCTACACTTAAAATCGTCTTATTTAAAGAGAAGCCTCTTAAATAGATATATGCGCTTGTTTGAAAAATAACCAATGAAAACATACTTTCCTAGAAAAAACGCAAGCGTTCAATCAAGAAGGCTTGCGTATAAGTATTTATCTAGATTTTACATTATTAACCATCGTTGTGATCTTATCGATCCAAGATTGATCCACATGAGCAAGTGGTGTGCCTTTATATTTAAGAACATCACTTTCAAGTGGGAGTGGGTAATACGTTTTATTCGCATACGCCCACTGGTTTAGCCATTCATCTTCATCGCCTAAATGCGCTACAATTTGATCATAAGCGTTTTGAAGTGGGGTAGCATACCCAATTTCACTCGCATTCAAATAAGCCATTTCTGGTCTTAATAAGAAATCAATAAATGCGTGTGCTGCCTCAACGTGTCTCGCTTTTTTGGGAATGACTAATGCATCCATAAATGCGATGGTGTTTTGAGGAATATAAATGTCAAACGTAATGTCTTCTAATGTGTCACCAGCATCTAATCTGGTATAAAGCATGTCTAAGAAATCGCCTGTATAAGTGAAGGCCATATCCAAGTTATTCGCAACAATGCCTTTTTTAAGGGTATCATAGCCCCATTCAGAGAAATCTGCCAATAAAAGGGTTTCATAAGCAACATCAATTTGTGCTTCTGTGACAACATTTGGGTCTAAATCATTATAAAACATGGCCGCTGAATACGCATATCTTGGGACATTATACATCCCAACTCTAGTACCAGAAGGGCGATAGTTTTCGTCAAAATAAGCTTGCCATCCATGTTCGAGCACAGCTTCTTCAAGACCAGCTTTTTGTTTGTTATAAATGATGCCGAAAGTACCCCAAAAATAAGGAATTGCATAGGATTCATTGCCTTCAAACATCGCACTTTGTATGCCTTTAACCCCTTCCATAAATGGGTTATTTTCTAAATCATAATTGGTGAGTTTGGATAAATCAATTTCTTGAAGTAACTCTTTCTCATACATTTTATGAATCATATATTCAGAAGGCACGACCAAATCATAAGCCGTTGTGCCACTTTTTATTTTAGAGTAAAACAATTCGTTTGAGTCAGCGATATCTTGAACCACCACATAGCCTGTCTCCTTTTCAAATGCTTGGATGACTTCTTCATTCAAGTATTCGCCCCAGTTCAACAACAATAAGGTTTTATCGTTATTACAACCAGATAGCAAACTTAATCCGAGAACTAAGACCAAAAGTAAATAGATTTTTTTAATGTTAAGCATGGTGCTTCGCTCTCCTTTGTTGGTAAAAGTGGTTACCTAGTAACAAGCCAAGTGTAATGACCGTTAGTGCAGTGGAATAAGCATACACAGAAGGCGTAAGTGATCTTCTTCCAATTGAGCCATAAACCCATATTGAAAGATTATTAAAGCCGTTTCCGGTGGTATAATAGGAAATCACAAAATCATCTAAACTCATCGTGAATGCCAATAACATCCCAGAGAATATGCCTGCTTTAACAGCTGGAATAACGATTTTAATGAGTGCTCTATAAGGCTTCACACCTAAATCTAGTGCAGCATCCATTAAGAATTTATCGATTTCTTTTAATTTCGGTAATACCGATAACACCACATATGGCAGTGTAAAAAACAAATGCGCTAAGATCATTGTAAAAGGTCCAAAGAAATATGGAAATATTGGTAATACCATAGAGAATACCAACATCAGCGAAATTCCTGTAATAATATCCGCGTTTAACACTGGGATATTATTAAGCAGCATTAAGCTTTGGCGTTTCTTCTTCTCAAACGCATTGATCCCTATCGCAATAAAGGTTCCTAAAACAGTAGCAATTAAAGTAGCCGTGATGCTGACGATAAAGGTATTGATGATGGCACTTCTTAACATACGATTGGAAAACATATTGACATACCACTTCAATGTGAAAGACTCAAATCTAGTGATGTCTGTACTTGAATTAAACGATTGTACCGCTAAAGTAAAGATGGAAATGTACATCATGATGACCGTTAAAATAACGACAACATTGCCAAATACATGTAACACTTGTTTCAACTGTTTGCGGTCTTTATAACCGTATTCTTCCAATGTAGCTTTAGGATATTGATTAATCATAATAGTGTTTCTCCTTCCTTATCAGTCTTACTGATGATTAGGATGGATCCTAAGATAAAGACAAGTATGATGATGGCTAGCAATGAACCAAAATTATAATTCATGTTTCTAAATGACTCTTCAATCACATTCCCGATTAAAACAATGTTGCCTTTACCGAGAATTTGTGGGATTGCAAACCCAGACAATGTTGGTAAAAATACCAAGATTGAGGCAGAAACAACCCCTTTAATCGAAAGTGGAAAAATAACCTTCCAAAATTTCTTGATTTCAGGCAGTCCTAAATCAAGTGCTGCTTCTTCTAAGCTGTAACTGATTTTTTCTAATGCAGTATAGATTGGTAAGATTGCAAACGGCAAATAAGTAAACACCAACCCAATAATGACAGCAAGCGGTGTGCCTTTGATGCCTATTGAAGCATGTATACCAACCCTCGACAACAAATCCGTTAAAATATTGTTATGTTCCATGATGTTTCCAAGTGCTTCAGTTCTAAGCAATAGGTTAGACCACATTGGCAGTATCAACATCGTTAAAATTAAAAACTTATTGTTGAATTTAGATTTAAAAATTCGATAAGCCACGAAATAACCCAATAATACAGATATCACCGTCGCAACAAACGCATAGAAAAAACTATTTCTAAATGCCACTAAAGTGCTTCTTTCGGTTAATAACACAAAGCTATCCAGTGAAAATGACATTTCATCCAATGCGATGCCTTCGGATTTTAATACCGCTAATACAAACATCACAAGTACTGGAACTAAAGCTAAAATATAGAGCCAATAAACATAAGGTTTGGCCAAGTTTCTGAATGATTTATTGTTCATTCTCGTTAACCTTCATCAAGTGAATTTCGTAGGCATCTACTTTCAATCCAATTGGTTCCCCAACTGCATAGTTCTCATATGTGTTAACCATCAATTCTACTTCATCCACAATCACGGTTAATTCATTGTGAACCCCTTTGAAAATCGATGAGGTAACAATCCCTTTTAACTTCGCTTTGTCTAAGTCAACCACATCGAAGTCTTCAGGTCTGATGACAACGTCAACAGTTTCACCATTTTTAAAGGTATATCCAGTACAATCAAAGTCAACCCCCATAAAATTGACCAAGTCTTTCTTAACATATGTCCCTCTAATAATATTAGACTCCCCAATGAAGTTTGCAACATAACGGTTGACAGGTTCATTATAAATATGTCTTGGTGTCCCCATTTGTTCGATCACACCTTCACGCATTACCACAATACGATCAGACATAGTCATCGCTTCTTCTTGGTCATGCGTAACAAATATAAAAGTAATCCCTAACTGTCTTTGCATTTCCTTTAATTCATATTGCATGTTTTGTCTTAATTTTAAGTCTAGCGCTGCAAGAGGTTCATCTAATAATAAAATCTTAGGTTTGTTGACAATCGCTCTAGCTAAAGCAACACGCTGTTGTTGTCCACCAGATAACTGGGTAATCTTTCTATTTTCAAAGCCTTTTAAACTAACCATTTGAAGGGCTTCTTTTGACGCCTGATAAATTTTTTCTGTTATTTTTTGCTTTATTTGCTTTTTAGTTACTTCAGTCACGTTAAGCGTTTGTTTGATCTCATTTTCTAATTTTTCTTCACCAAAAAAAGTCAACAAGTAACTAAGCGGTCTATTATTGAGTCCGAAAGCAACATTATCTATCACATTCAAATGTGGAAATAATGCGTAGCTTTGGAAAACGGTGTTAATCGGTCTAGCATAAGGGGGTAAGTCATTAAAGATTTTCCCATTAATGATGATATCGCCAAAATTGGCTTTTTCAAAACCACCGATCATTCGAAGTGTCGTTGTTTTACCACACCCTGATGGCCCTAACAATGTAATAAATTCATTCTCAAAAATCTGCAAACTTAAGTCGTTCACAATCACATCATCATCAAACTTTTTTGTTATGTGAGACAATTCAATAATCACTTTTTTTTCCAATCCAGGATCCTCCATATTTTTTTATTTTACGAGATATAATTATATATCAAATTTTCTGATTTGCAAGTAGTTTTATCAACTATTTTTTTAATCCACTTTTCTCAAAAAAATGAAATGCCACTTAATCGCTTTATTATGCGATTCATTTGGGTTTCAAAACATTGAAATTTATTGGGTCTATTTTGATTGTTTATCCCCTTGGTTTTCAATAACTAACCCACTTTAAAAAATAAAAAGAGTCCAATAAAGGACTCATACATTTTGTGGTGCATTCCCCATATATACAAATACAAGAAAGCTTTGGTTAAATCTTATAAATCTAAGTACATAGGTAATTATTAATCCATAAATCTAGTTAATCTAAAATAAGTCTTAAATCAAAAATCTAGTCAACCTAATCGAATGCTTAAATCTTAAATCCCGATAAATCGATACAGTAATTTATGACAATGCAAATAAACTAAAAATCTATATATGGGGAATACACTTTCATTATACCCACTATCTTGTGATTTGTCAAAAAACTAAAAGTTCGATAAACTTTCACCCAGTTTTATAACCATTGCTAAAAACCAAATTGAATAGACTAATCCCGGCAAAAAGGCAAGCATTAAATAAAACACTCGCTTGATTGAACGTTCAAATAAAAAACAAACGAAGCTGTATATGAGTATAAATGGTGTAAAAAGATAAAACAAAACAATCGATAAAACCGGTAAGATCTCAATAATTTTAAAATGTGTAGAAACAAATAGGTTATAATAAAAAATCAATGATATGCCATAATAAAGGATGATTAATACGGATAATGCGCGTTCGTTGAACAACGTTTTCATGGTGACCTCTTTCAATAAACTTTTTTTTGATAAATACGGTTTCATCCGTTTTTTATTTTTATATAAAAAACGGCTATCTTCAGGATAGCCAATTAGTCTAATAAATGGTGGAGACTAAGGGATTTGAACCCATGACCCCTTGCACGTCAAGCAAGTGCTCTCCCGCTGAGCTAAGCCTCCAACACCTACTATTATAAGGTATTTTCACGTTTTTTAAAAGTACTTTTTTTGCTTCACTGATAAAACCTTATTTTTACATAAAAAGCGATTATTAAGTGCGTGGTTTTTACTTATACTAAAAAAGGGAAAAGGCCCTACATTTTTTCAAATGTAAAGCCTCTAAAAAATGAACAACTGTATTTGAATCCTTATAAGAAAAATAACATTGACAAAATAAACATAAATACAACACCTGCAACCATTGGCACAGCTGTACGTTTAACAATCTTAAATGGCGATTGTTTTGTAGTACCTGCAACAATGACAATAACAGCCGATACTGGTGATACAGCTCTTAACAAGTTTCCGGCTAAGCCCATAGGTACTGTCACGGCATAAGCACTGATGCCTGCAGCTAAGGCAAGTGGGACCATAAGTGGCACCATTGCATAGAATAACGCCGTACCTGAACCTGACAAAATGACAATAATGGCCGTTAATAACACAAGAATTAATGGTAATGTGAAGCCTGGTACATTTGCGGTTGTCATCACTTCTTGTAAATGTGAAATGATGCCCACTGCTTTTAGACCTTCAACGAATACACCCGCAGCGACCAGTAATGCAACAATACCCATGGCATTCCCCATGCCTTTAAAGAATGATTCAGTACCATCCAATACTTTTCTTGGATCTCTTCTTCTAATCATTTCTGCAATAATTGCGATAATGAATGAAACGATGGATACCAATTCAACAGACATCGAGATGTCGGTCGTACCTGGGATAATGTTATATAAATATAAGGCTAATAGAATCACGATTGGAAGTAAAGGTAGTATGGTATAAACCGTTTTAAATAAAGCCCCTCCTTTGACTTCTTTAACTTCGTTTAGATCAAGATCATCCACATTGACAATCCCGTTGGCAATGTCTTTTTTGTCTGCTTTTTTCTGCCAGAAGTAATGAACAACTGCCATGACAAACAAAGTAGGTACTGATACAATAGCATGATAACGGAATACATAAGTAGCAACATCCATACCAAGTTCAGTCGCAATTGCAACATTATCGCCACCAAGTGGTGTAGGCATAACGGTTGCAGTTGTTGCGATAACCGCTGCTGCCGTTAACGTACTCATTCCTGATTTTCTCAATACTGGATATAAAGTTGCTAACAAGATGATGGCCAAGTTTGAAGCACTCGGAATTACAAGCGATAATAAGTTACCTAGTAAAAATACGATTGGTACTAAAACCCAAGCCGAGTGGATGCGTTTTAAAGGTTTAGTCAATGTATTGACTGTAACTTCATTGGCACCAATGGCACTCATGTAAGCTGTATAACCACCCAATACTAAGATGATAAACCCAGCTGCTGGTAATGTCTTTTTAAACTGTTCAATAATCACATTAAATGGCTTCATGAACTCACTGAAATTGGTAGTTGGTAAATTGCCCATCACCATGGCAATCATAATCAATACCATCCCAACACCGATCAGTGTTACTTTAATGTCTAGTTTTTTAAGCAACATGAAAACGACTGCTGCTACAGCAAGTAGACTAGCTGCATACATCACTACTAAATCCATAATATCCCCCTATTTTTTATGACTTAATGACACTTCTTAAGTGCCTCTAATAACCACTCGCTAAACATTGCTTGATTAATGTCCATACATACTGTTACATTAGGTTCTTGATTGAGATAACCCTTAAGGTCAACAAGCGTTGTCCCTGCTGTGTTTGTGCCATTTGTTTCAATGGACACGTGTGTATAAACTGTCTCAAACATTTCTTTTTTAAGAAGGTAGGCAATCGCACAAGAATCATACATTTTTAACCCTGTTTTCAATGAACCTCCACGGTATCTTTGAAAAAGAGCATAAAGCATTTCGCCTGTCTTATTTTGTGCTTTGATTTTAAGAGAGTCTTCAGGAAAAACAAGCGCCTTCCATCCGACATCGAGTCCAGCCATTACAATCTTTAACCCTGATTCAAACACAATTCTTGCGGCTTCAGGATCAAATCCAATGTTAAACTCTGCCATCACACCATAATTTCCTCTGCCTGCACTGCCACCCATTAACACAACCTCTTCAATGTTTTGTTTAACTTCTGGATACATCGATAAAAGTAAAGCAATGTTTGTCAAAGGCCCAATAGGGACCAATGTGATTTTCTCCTTCGAACCCATTATTTCGTTTCGCATTGCAATAACCGCATGTTCTTCTAACAACAAAGAAGTATCTGGTGCATCAAATTCATATCCATCTAGACCAGATTCACCGTGTACATTGGATGCACCGACATTATGTCTCATCAAAGGTTTGGTTGCGCCTTTAGCCACTGGTACTCTTTTGTTCCAAAATGTTAACAGTTTTAATAAATTATTTGTTACTTTATCCAAACTCACATTACCAGAAACGGTCGTCATTAACCGAACATCTAATGCCTCTGAAAATAAAGCAACCCCGATTGCTACTGCATCATCAATACCGGGATCAGTATCGATGATAATTGGTCTTTTATTCATTGTTATCCTCCATTATTTTTAGTATGTCATCATAGGTACCCATTGCATCCTTAACCCCTAAATGCAAACATGCATGTGCCCCTGCTGCTGATGCAACAGCCATCATCTTTTCGATTGTAAAATGCTTACTGATTGAACAAGCCAACCCACCTACAAATGCGTCTCCAGCACCTGTTGTGTCAACCGGACTAATCGAAATTGCTTTTTGAAACACTTGTTTATTCATATCATGGTAAACTGAGCCTTCTGATCCCAACGTCACGATCAATCGATTAATGCCTTTGGGATTAAAATAATCAAAGACTTTTTTCACATCTTCTTTAGTATGCGGATAAATACCTGACAAAATCTGTGATTCCGTTTGGTTAATGACAAAATAATCCACATATTTGTAAATAGATTCATCACAATCACTAGCAGGCGCTGGGTTTAATATGGTAATCATTCCCTCTGATTTCGCCTTTTTAAGACCCTTTTTAACCATTTCAAGTGGTATTTCGAACTGAGTGATGAAAACATCACCTGGATTGCCTTGAATGGCTTTTATTTCTGATTCACTCAAAGAATGATTCGCACCTTTATAAAGGATGATTCGATTATCATGGTCAGAACGCGTAATAAACGCCAGTCCAGTTTTGGTTTTTGTAGTGGAAACATGCGTCAAATCGAGACCCGTTTGAGCCAGATAACGTTTAGCTTCTATCCCAAACAAATCGTCTCCAACCGCCCCTATTAAAGTTGTTTCACAGCCGAGTCTTGCAGCTGATACAGCCTGGTTTGCACCTTTACCACCAACATTTTCTATTAAATTGCTACCGGTCTTGGTTTCACCTTGAATAGGCATTTGATCCACACTAATGCCTAAATCAATATTGATGCTGCCTAAAACATATATTTTATTTTGTTTTTCTATCATAGAATAATACCATCCCGCTTCCATAACCTTCTGTCGGTCTTTCAATGAACCCAAACTTTTTATAAAACGCTTCTTTACCTGGTGTAGACATTAATCCCACATAGGCATTATGAGCCGCGTGTTTGTCAATGTATTTAAAGAGATATGCCATCAGTATTTTCCCAATTCCCTTATGCTGGTATTCAGGAATGGCTACCACATCTTTAATAAAAAACGCAATTCGATTATCTCCTACGATTCTCGCAATCCCTACTGGCCTTGCTGAATCATACACGACCACCGAGTATAAAGAATGGCTTAACGCATAGGTAATATCCTCTTTTTCATAATTTAAAAATCCTGCAGTTTGTCTGATTTTATCGTAAATCTCCACAGTCAATCCGTTTTCAATAATGCTTATTTCCATGGGTCACCTACTTGGTAAAACGTTTTACCTTTTCTATAATCCTATAATATCAAATAATGAAAACGCTGTCAATCCTTTTTTATGAAAAAAAATAAAAGGCGCTAGAAAGCACCTTTTAACTAAGTGTTGGTTTTAATACGATTCGAGTTTCTATGTTATTCTTGTTTAACACTTTCATGAGTATGTCAACCGATTGTTTGCCTAACTCTTGAACATTTTGTTCAACAGATGGCAAGGTTAAACCAAGCATGGCAGAAAAATCAAGTTTATCATAACCAACTACTTCAACTTGATTAGGCACATCAATTGACTGTTCTTTTAATTTTCTAATCACACCATAAGCCATTAAGTCGTTGGTTGCGAATACGGCATCAATCTTCTGATCAAGCAATAATTCAGCAGCTTTATAACCACTTTGGAAACGGTAGTCCCCTTCAACCACGATCGAAGGGTCTAAAGGCATATTGGCTTCTTCTAATGCTTTTTGATAGCCTTTATATCTTTGTAACCCATTTAAGGAACTATTCTTAGAAGTAATACAAGCTATACGTTTATGATGTTTCTTGATTAAGTATCTTGTCGCTAAATAGCCACCTAATAAATTATCAAAGTATACTTGAGGACAATCGCAAGATTCAAAAACCCTATCCACCAATACAAAAGGGGTTTTTAAATCATTAAATAAGTTTAGATATGTATCTTTATGGGCTTCAGCATCGTTACAAAGTGTTAGCAACAATCCGTCTACGCCTCTATTCACTAAATTGGTAATTAATTCGATGTCGTTTTTATAATGGTCATCACTATTCACAAGAATCAACGAGTATCCATTTTTTCTTAATTCATCTTCGACTTTTTTTGCAAGCGCACTAAAAAATAGGTTTTCGATATCTGGAATCAATAACCCTATGGTGTTGGATTTTTTAGTCACTAAATTTCTAGCGGTAAAATTAGGTTGATAATGATACAACTTTGCCAAAGCTTTTATTTCTTTTTTTTTCGCTTCAGAGATTCTCGAAGGTTTGTCATTTAACACGAGTGAAACCGTTGTAACTGAAGCGTTTGCAAGTTTGGCAAGTTCTTTAATGGTCATTTTCATCAACAAAACCTCCTAATATGTATTATATCTTTAAAAATATAAAAAAACAAAAAAATCTTCAAAAGCATCTTTTTGTTCGTTATATTCATTCAAATATCTTTCTGATAAGCCAATCTTTGGTTATCTTCGTTCTGATTGAGTATGATGATCCCACAGTATGTAAATCCCATTTTTAAAAGCAGTTTCTGCATGGGAACATTAAGTTCATGTGTATCGATTCTAATACTTTCTTTGCCCATGTGCCCCAAAACATGCTCAATCATTTGCTGTGAAACACCTTTTTTATAGTAGTCTTTATGGGTTGCGATTCTGTGGATTACTTTATAAGGTTTATTTGATAACCATTTGCCCTCAATCTTTTCATAGGTGGATTCATAATCAAAAACACTCATAACCCCAAGAATGGTGCTGTTTAATTCAAGCACATATAACGCATTTTTGTCCATATCGCTTTTAATGGTTTGGATTGAAGGATAATGGCTAGGCCATTGCGGCGATCCATATGACCTCATCAATTGTCTGGCATGCTCATAAATCTCTAGAATGAATGTTCTATCCTCTTCCGCTGCTAATCTAATCATACTGTCTCCATAAATGTTTTAAATGCAATCATATCTTCTTCTGTTTTCTTCATAAAACTGAATTTGTCTTGTCCTTCGTCTTTTTCAAACTGAAAGACGACTTCCATACGCCACAACGTTTTATCTCCTTTATCGATGAATGTCGATTTACACTTATTCTTTACATCACCAAGTAAATAATTTTGGGTAATTGAATGTGGCAAATCACAATCACTTAATACTTCCTGCATATAAAAAAGCTTGTTTTTATACTGATACTTTAACTCAACGACTGCACCTTCATGATAGAGTCGTCCCTTTAAAAGGCGATACCCTTTAAAAAGGGGGGCTTGATAATGTTTAAACTGCTCGTAATCAATATAGGTTTCAGCAACTACTTGTCGAGGTCGATGGATTTCTACAGAAATTGTATATTCAAAAGTTTTCATGCTTATGACACAGTCCTTTCGATGTATATTTGAGTAAGGATGAGACTAGTATTGGTAATAACTTTTTTTGTTTCAATCATTGTTTTCGGGTCTTTCTACTATTGATTAAAGAAATAAGTGTAACGATTGTTCTTTAATCTGTTCATTGATAACAATGCCTTTTTAAAAAACCTATCAAAAGTATGGCTATGATCTATAACAAGCCCATCGACCTAAACCAAACAATCATTCCAAATATTGTGAATACAGAAAGCACTGAGGTCCACACAACCAATTGAGAAGCTAGCATGTCATCACCTTTCATTTGCGAAGCCATGACAGCTGATGAAACGGCCACTGGCGAACCAAATAACGCAATAAACCCTGGTATGTATTCGGTTTTCACAGTGAATGTCGGAAATAATGCGCTGACTAAGTATAGAACTCCAAACCCAATCACAGGCGCAAATACCAACCTTCCAACTACCCCAATTGAAATGTCTTTAAATAACGACTTAATTGCTTTAAACTTAAACTGCCCGCCTAAAACTAACAACGCAATCGGGGAAGCCGTTACGGCAATTTTATGAATGGCATCGTATAGAAATGGAATGTCTCTTTCGATACTGAAAACAGGCGTTTGTCTGCCAATACTTAATACTTCTCGGGTTCCAAGAACCATAATACCAATAAACACACCGATAATTAATGGGTTTTTCATGACATTAATGATTAGTCTTTTCTTATCAATTTTTTGTCCATTTGACATGAAAATGGTCAATGAAATCACTGCCATTATATTGAAAAATGGAATCGTAAAAGCAGAGAGCACTGAAGCAATTGCCGTAGACTCCACACCACCAAGTGCCGTGGCTAACGGTAACCCAATAATCGCGAAGTTGGATCTGAAAATACACTGTAGCACTACACCTTTTCTGTTCTGCTGTTTCACAAACATCCTTACAATCAAAAGTCCTAAAAAGAACAAAAGAAAACCTGCAAAAAGTGCTATACCGACAATTGCTAAGTCCATGTCTTTAAGTGTATCAATTTGATAAATGTTGTAAAACAATAAAACAGGCAGTGCTACAAAAAACACATACTTATTGAGTTTCATCAAGAATTCATCGTTGAAAAACCTAATTCTTGATAAATAATAGCCTAAAATAATAATTAATACGATTGGAAATACTGCATTGACAGCAAACCATAAAGTCTCCATAAAATAATTCCTCATTTCTTAACACTACAATTATAACAAGCAAACACTCAAAATACACCTGTATAATGAATTTGGGGTATAATATTTATGGGTGATACTATGGATAAAAAAGAATTGTATGCTCAATTGACCTCTTATATTGAAGAAAATAAGATTCAAAACGCCAAACGTATAAACACAGAAAAAATACATTTGGAGCGAAACACCTTACTCTTTAAAAACGATGAGGGGTTATCTAAGTATGAAGTGTTTTTTGACATCATCAGGCATAAATTAAATTACACAGAAGCCGAATACTTGCTAAACAAACACCATTATCATTTTGACCCTTCTAATGAATTTGACTTAATACTCAAGTTTTGCATCAAAGAAGGGATCTATGAAATTCATAAGGTCAATGACTTATTGATGCATTTTTCTGGAGAAAAACTCAACACACTATAAAGACAAAGTCCAAATCGAGCTATCGATTTGGACTTTTATCATTCAATTGGGTCAAAACTAAAGCCAATAGACTCTTCTACTTTCATCGCGAAACAAAGACCTCTTGCTTCGGTTGTTACCCCATATTTTGATGTAATAGCCTTCATTAACGTTTGTTTTTGTTCTTCAAGGCACACAATCATCAAAATATCTTTTTCAGGATGGACAGTAATGCCGAAAAACTTCTGCTTTTCGGTAGAAATCGAACTTCTACCATGTATGATGGTACCACCTCTTGCGCCCGCTTTTCTGGCTTCCGCCATGGCTTCATAAGCAAAACCATGATTACAAACAAATATAATGACCGATTGCATATTAATTGTCCTCCATTAAATCTTGGTATAAATAATTGAATCCAAGTTTTCCAATCGTGCTAACATCCACCGTGTAACTCACACCAAAGGCACTTGATTTAAAATGAAACTTTTCTTCCAACCGTTGTAAGATATTAGTGACATCGTTTGAATCAATCAAACTAAAGATCACTTCTTTCTCAGAATCTCCTAACGATAAGAGTTCTAATATTTCACTTGGGGCAGTCCCTTTCGCCTTCATGATGGTTTGAAAGTGGATTTTGCCTTCTTGAATAATCGAACACACAGCACTAGATTTTCCTTTTGGAATAACCGTTATTAATAATCTCATTCTAACATCACCCCTTCAACTCAATGATTTCATCGTCAGTTTCAGCACTGATGATACGTTTGCGTTTTCTGCTAGCAATCAGTCCTAACACTTGAATTGTGATTAGAGGCGCCATTGCTACAAAAGCCACCAAACCAAATGCATCGAGTAATACATTTGAAGATTCTATCACATCAGATGCCCCTAAAGCAAATGGCATTAAAAACGCACTGGTCATTGCGCCAGAAACCGCCCCACCCGAATCGAAAGCAATCGAGGAAAAAATACTTGGCGTAATAAAAGTAAGTAAGATGGTAATCACATAACCAGGCAGTAATATCCACCAGATGCTTAATCCTGTGACAACCCTTAACAAAGCAAGGCCAATCGCCAGTGAAACACCGATTGACAATGCAATCATCATAAATCTACTGCTAATCGCCCCAGCACTAATCTCTTCAACCTGTCTATTCAAGGCAATAACACTCGGTTCAGCAGGTACTACAAGTAACCCAAACACCATCCCCATCGGGATCAATAACCACATCGCTTCTTGACCAAAATATCGTCCGATATAAGTGCCAATATTGACAAAACCCGCATTGGCACCTGTCAAAAATAAGACTAGGCCAAAATAAGTGTACCCAAATGCGATGAGTATTTTATAGACTTTCTTTTTTGAAAACTTAAAAGCCACAAGTTGAAACACAAAGAAAAATCCAATAAATGGTAGTATCGCAATCGCCATTTGAATAAGGTTCATTATTAAATAGCCAATGAAGGTTGTACTGGTATCGCTGATTGGTATTGAAGGCGTTACGAATAATCCCAAAATAAGTACGCTCATAATCGGTCCGATTGAAGCAATCCCAATCAAGCCAAATGAATCTTGGTCAGACGCCTTATCCCCTCTGGCATGTGAAATACCAAATCCTAATGACATGATAAACGGTACAGCCATCGGACCAGTTGTAACCCCTCCAGAATCAAACGCAATTGGGACAAACTCTGGTCTTATCCTACTCACAATGAGAGCAATGATAAATAAAATACCATAGCTGATTAAAAACAAGGTTCGCAACTTGAATTGGAATAAAATTCTCATTAAAGCAATAATCACGAATATCCCAACACCCAGTGAGACAGATAATATTAGCACAGGTTGTGAAATGACTGACTTGAATTGATCAGCCAGTACCCATAAAGCAGGTTCTGCAACTGTAATCATAAAACCGACAACAAATGCAACCAAAACAAAGATGACAATGTTTCTTTTTCTAATAATGAAAATACCGATGTCCTCAGCAATCGAAACCATTGAGGCAATTGACCCGATTTGAAACAACGCCAACCCAATCACCAAAAACACAATGCCTATAAAGAAATTCAATACATCTTTAGATTGAACACCCACAAAAGGCATTAAAACTAAGATAACGATAGATACTGGCAAAACAGCAATCAGTGATTCTTTAATTTTATTAACTAAAACCGATTGTTTCACCGTATCACCTCTCATAAATAGTATACTTGATACCGCCTTTTTAAGCAAACAAAAGGGCAAAGACTTTCTGCTTTCCCCTTTTAGAGTCCTAATAAACTAGTTGGTGTACTTCTCAACAAAATTAAGCAATAAATTAAGTAAAATGCCTAGAATAGAGGCAAAAGCTAATGCAGGAAGCGAAAACCCAAACATTGGAATGTTTCCATTTGGAAATGCATAGTTTCCTCCCAAACCTACTATTAAGATTACAGCAATGATACCCAGATTTTTAGCCTCAAACATATTTACCTTCTTTTCGATTAAAATGGCGATACCTTGTGCGCCAATAACACCAAACAAGTAAATGCTTGCGCCACCAATAACAGGTTGTGGAATGGTATAAACAAGGTTTGCCAATGGTGTGACAAATGCCAAAATCATTGTAATGATTGCAGCAGTACCTAATACCCAAACAGAAAAGTTTTTAGTGATGGCCATTGTAGATATGTTTTCACCATAATTCGTTCCGGCAGGCCCTCCGACTAAAGCAGAGGCAATATCGCCAATCCCATCACCAACAAGGTTTAAACCCAGTTTAGATTCAATCTCATATTTGGAAACTCCTTTTTCTAACGCAAGGTTATTTACATACAAATCCAGTTGATATAGATGTGCTGTAGATTCTGGAATGGTTGCAAGCGCTATTGGCATAATAGCGGCAACCGCTTGAAATGACGCAACCGGCAAGGTGAAATGAGGCACACTAACGACTGTGCTTGATAACACTTTTGAGTAGTCGATGAGTTCAACACCAAAGCCGAAATCTAAGATGAGAGCAGTGGCATATCCAAGGAGTATTCCAAATAGTATTGGTAGTTGAGACAATACCCCTTTTTTAAGCATAACCGTAAATACAATGATGCTTAATAATGTCACTATTGAAACCACCCAATACCCAGAAATACCCCCTGGATTCGATTCACCAAACCCAGCAGCTTGATTCATGGCTGTCCCAGCCAGAGACAATCCAATGATCATAGCAATCGGACCTGTGACCACTGGCGGTAATACTTTTTCGATTTTATTTGCACCAAATTTTGTAATTAATAACCCAACTCCAATCGAAACCAATCCGGACATCATAATACCGAATTGTGCTTGACCTATTAAATCATTAGAAGCAACTTGTCCATACTGTGCCCCTGTAATCCCAACAATTGCTGCAATATAGGAAAAACTCGAGCCATAATAAAGGGGGATTTTCCCCTTAGTCACTAAAATGAAACAAAGCGTTGCAAAGCCACTAGCGAAAATAGTGGTTGAAATGTGAAACCCTGTTAATAGTGCAACCAGTACCGTTGCGGGAAACATGACTAAAATGTGTTGTAGTGCAAACAACACCAACTTCATGAAACTTGGTCGTTCATCAGGTAAATACCCAGTAACAACTTTTTTAAACTTTTGCATAGACCTTCTCCTTTTTCTGGTTTTAGGCCACTTAACAAAAAAGACACCTATAGTGGTGTCCTTATTATTATGGTATGGTTTTAGCTATACCTTCTTTTGCTCACGGGCAAAAGTTAAAGGACCTAAACTGTAATTAGTATAAACCATTCATTTGTCTTTTTCAACACAAACTTTTATTTTGTCTCAGTCACTTTATCCATATAGCACAATAAAGTAGCCCCAAGTCCATTTCCAACAATCATAACAAGCAAATAACCAAACGCTTTAAATGAAAAACTAAAACTCATAAACACATAGACCATATTCGCAATACTATGTTCAAATTTAGCCAAGATAAAAATGACCACAGCGAATATAACAACGATCACCTTTGCAAATTCATTCCTTATTCTTCTGTATCCATCTACACCTAAGTACATCATCATTCCACATAAAACTGATAAAAACAACACCATCCATAGCGTATGAGAAAGTTTGTAATTTACCAAAACCTGCGCTTCACTTATCAAATGTGGAGCCGCCAACCTTGCAATTATAGCAATGAAAAAGGTACCAACCATATTACCCAAAATAGTAACAAGAATGGTCTTAAAATAGTTTTTTTCTTTCACCAAATAGCCAACTTTACCCGTATATAAGTAATACCCACTTGTAACAATCATTAATAACCCAAATGAGAATAATGTTGCACCTAAAACTGAATTATCCACAGATAAATAAGCTATGGCAGCAATCCCAATCAATAAACCTGCATAAATGGCTTTAATAAATATAGTTTTCATATTCGACTCCTTCATTAACAGTATCATTATACTGATTTTTATGATTTTATCAATGTTATTTATAGTGTTATCTCTAATTGTTTAGAATGCAAAGGATATCTTTTGAATGGTTGAAAGCCTCTTGCTATAATTACCTTTGAAAGTAGGTGTATTATGTATATCATTGAACAAAGCATGAAATTTGAAAAAGGTTATAAAGAGGTTTTATTAGCTAAATACCAGCAACCTTTTATCCTACAACAAGTTGAAGGATTCATTAAACGTGAAGTCTTGATAAATGAGTCTTCTAAAGACTATGACTTATTAATAATAAAAGTCTATTTTTCATCTAGACAAGCCTATATAAATTGGGAAGGTTCAGATCTTCACAAATCGATGCACAAAGGTCCTCATGGACATAAAAAGACCATTGAGGGACTCATTGAATCAAAAAGAACGGCGTTTCATGAACTTGTCACCTTATATCATAAATAAAAGGTGAATAATATCACCCTTTACTTAAGGACTGTAACAAAATGAAGCTGTAAAATGCTTCAGGACGTTCAGTCTTTTTTTATCCTAATGCCACGTCAAGCACCATCATTATGATGAACCCTAGTATGAAGCCAAAAGTAGCAACGTGTTCTTGGTTTTCCATGCTCTTTTCAGAGGCTTCAGGAATCAATTCCTCAACCACTACATAAATCATAGCACCTGCTGCAAACGCTAGTGCATACGGCAAGAAACTCGATACTGCGGTAACAAGTAAAGCCCCAATCACTGCTGCAACTGGTTCGACTAATGCCGAAGCCTGACCATACAAAAAGGCCTTAGTTCTGCTGTTACCTTCGTGTCTAAGTGGAATCGAGACCGCTGCACCTTCTGGAAAGTTTTGAATGCCTATCCCAATGGCGACTGCAATGGCTGCCATTAAGGCTAAATTAGGATCTCCAACCAATCCAATAGCACCAAATGCTACCCCTACCGCTAGCCCTTCAGGAATGTTGTGAAGGGTGATTGAGAAAACGAGTAATACCGATCTCGGTAATGGGACACGAATCCCTTCCCTTAACCCTTTATCCCCAAAGTGAATATGTGGAATTATTTTATCAAACGCAAATAAAAACAATGTGCCTACAAAAAAACCAACGGATGCGACTACCCATGGAATCGCACCTTGTTCTTCAGCCATTCCAATGGCTGGTATTAACAACGACCACACAGATGCGGCTATCATAACCCCAGCAGCAAACCCTAACATCATATTATATATATTTCTGTTAATCGATTTAAAAAAGAAGACCAATGACGCACCTAGTGCTGTTAAACTCCACGTGAATAAGCCCCCCAATAAAGCTAATAACCATGGATCAATCCCTAATAAATAATCAATCATTTTATCCTCTTTTCTACATAAACATCGTCATATAAATGGGAATTTTATGAACGCCGTTTACATGACTATAATTTTCCATACTTAGTTTGATTCCCTCTTTAAAGTCATAATTCTCAAAGAGTGTTTTCATCGTCTTAGATTTTGTATTATCGGCACTTTTGACTTCCAAAGGAATGACTCCATTTGGCCCTTTTATAAGGAAATCCACTTCTAAAGTTGTATTTGTTGAGAAGTAATAGAGCTTCTCTCCTGTTTTCATTAGAATGTCTGCGACAACCGCTTCTAAAAGTGCACCTTGTTTCACATCTGTTTTACCTAGTAATAATTCCTGCTGAACTTGTGCTCCGTAAAAACCACTCAGTAAGCCAATGTCTTTAAAATATACTTTAAACACATCATGTTTGGCGTGTGAAGCAAACGGCCATTTCGGCTCATCCAAATTGAATGAGATATTAATGATGTCTGTGTAATAAAGCCATAAAATGATGTTTTCGTATTTTCTAGCAGTTGAACGATATTCGATGACCCCATATTGAAATTTCTTGTTTTCTTTTTCAAGTTGGAGCGGAATTGACTCGATCGCCTTAATGCCTTTAACATAATCAGGTTTTGATAAATACGTTTGCATATCCTTATAGTACATTTGAATGATTTTCTTCTGTTGTTTAGATACAGTTTTAAAGTTGTGAGTCTCAAAGAAACTTGTAATCACATCAGGCATGCCACCGACAATCATATATTCCTTAAACAAATCAATCATCGTATCATGCAACGAACTAACCAATGGCATATTGTTTTCAAAATGATGTTGCATAGATTTAATGGTATGCTCATTGACGCCATTTGCCCATAAGTATTCCTCAAAATCCAAACTATTCATAGACAAGATATGTTCATGTTGTAAAGCTGAGGCTGGAAACACTTCAGGGTTAATCGCAAAATAAGAGGTGGCCATAATGCAATCGTATTTCTTAGAATCGTATAGTGTCTTCATGGCCAATCTAGCATTTGGACATAAATGAACCTCGTCAAAAAAGAACAATGTTTGATTAGGACTAAACCTTTCGGTTTGCAAAAATATCGTTATTTTTTTTGTAATGGTGGCAAGATCCAAGTCACCATCAAATATAAGTTTCAATTTAGGATTTTTCTCAAAATCAAGTTTGATTAAGTGTTTGTAGTTTTCTTTAGCGAATTTTTCGATAATGGTAGATTTGCCAATGCCTTTTGGACCTTTGATTATCAATACCTGTTTATCGACTTTATCATGCCATTCTACCAAACTTTGAGTTATCTTTCTTCTATACATATAATCACCGCTTCAATTATATACAATAAACCAACAGGAATCAATCATTTTTGCATATTTTTATACTAAAAAGTCATTTCTATTGCATATTATTGAATAAAAAAATGTCACAATACGAAAAAGGAGTAAAACAACGTATTGTGACATATGAGTGACTAATAGGTACTCTTCAATTTTTTTAAAGCGGTTAATTCTTCAATCAGTAGCGGTAATACCTGTTTTGCATCTGCAATAATTGAAACGTCTGCAACATCAAAGATGAGTGCATTTGGATCTGTATTGACTGCAATGATTAACTCAGATTTATCCATGCCACTAATGTGTTGAATGGCTCCACTGATACCGGAAGCTAAATACACTTTAGGTTTAACAGTTGTGCCAGTTTGACCAACTAACCGATCCTTTTGTTCAATATTCGCATCTACAACGGCTCTTGAAGCTGCTACTTCACCACCGACTAAACCAGCAATGTCTTTTAATGTTTTAAACATGTTAGACACACCTCTTCCACCAGCGATGATTACTTCTGCTTTGTTCAATTCTACTTTTTGATGGGTAAGAGGCTCAATATCCAATACTTCAATCTTAGATACGAATCCGCAATCAAATGGTGCTTTGGTAACTTTACCTATGCGATTTTTGTTTTCTTCAATTGCGAAAATTGAGGGTCTAATGGTTGCCATTTGTGGGACTGCCTTTTCACATATAATGGTTGCGAAAAGATTTCCTCCAAGTGCTGGTCTTGTTGCTAATAATAGCAGTTTATCTTCACTTTCTTCAAATTCTAGAAGGGTGGCATCAGCGGTTAAACCCGTATTGAGTCTTGCCGATATTCTTGGAGCTAAATCTCTACCTTGAAGGGTAGACCCAATCAAGAATACGTCTGGTCTTTCCTTTGTCATTAAACTGGCAATGGCATGACTGTAATAATCCGTATTATATTCTTTTAAAAGTTGGTCCGTCATTACAACAACCTCATCGGCGCCACAATGAATCATTTTCTCAACTTCACTTACAATCGCTTCTTGACCTAGGTAAATTGCTTTAATCGTGGTTTGATTGCTTACAAGTCTTCTAGCTTCACTTAACAGTTCAAGCCCTACTGGGCAAACTCTATTATGCTTTTGTTCCATAAATATCCAAATGTTAGGCATTTTCTACCTCCATGTATGGGTATAACAATTTTGCAATTCTCTTTGCTGCATCTTCTGGGGTCATCTCTTGTTTTAAAGACTTCGCTTCAACTTGCTTAACATAGGTCTTCCTTACTTTTGTAGGCGAGCCTTTTAACCCAATGTCATCAAGTGATACTTTTAAATCATTGATTGTAATCTTGATTATTTCTTTATCAGTGTTATTCATGATGTGAAAAGCATTCATATATCTAGGTTTGTTCATGTCAGCTAGTGCTGTGATTAAACACGGCAGTGCTACTTTTAAGGTTAATAACTCATGGTCTGTTCTTTTTTTGATGATGGCATATGTTTGACTGATTTCTTTAATTTCTGAAATGTAAGTGATTTGAGGAATGTTTAAAAATTCAGCCACTTGAGGCCCTACCTGAGCAGTATCGCCATCAATGGCTTGATAGCCAGCAATAATCAGATCATAGTCTAATGTACTTAAGAAACTTGATAATATTTTTGAGGTAGCCCAAGTGTCGGAACCTGCAAAAGCTCTATCTGTGAGTAAATAACATACATCTACGCCTCTTGCATATAGTTCAACTAACATGGATTCTGCTTGAGCTGGTCCCATCGTAACGACTGAGACTTTAGCGCCAGTCTTATCTTTAATCCTTAGTGCTTCTTCAACCCCAGCTAAATCATTCGGATTGATGATGCTCTTAACGCCTGCTCTAATCAGTGTATTGGTTTCTTTATCGATTTTAATCTCGGTTGTATCTGGTACTTGTTTTACTAAACATACGATATGCATTATCTCAACACCTTTCCAGCAATGACCATCTTTTGAACTTCACTTGTACCTTCGTAGATTTCTGTGATTTTAGCATCTCTTAAATAACGTTCAATCTCGAAATCTCTGATATAGCCGTATCCACCCATTAATTGAATGGCTTGATCGGCGATTTCGAAGGCAGTTCTTGAAGCAAACAGTTTTGCCATAGCGGCTTTATCAGAATAGTTTTCTTTATTTTCTTTTGCTTTCACAGCTTCATACAATAAGCCTCTTGCTGCTTCTATTTGCGTTTTCATTTCAGCTATTTTGAACTGTGTGTTTTGAAAAGATGCAATGGGCTTATCAAACTGTTTTCTAGTTTTAACATAATCAACTGCTCTTTCAAAGGCACCTTCAGCGATACCTAGCGCTTGAGCGGCAATTCCAATTCGCCCACCATCTAGGGTTGACATTGCAATTTTAAAGCCTTCCCCGATTTTACCTAATAGGTTTTCTTTCGGAACTTTAACTTTCTCAAATATCAATTCACATGTGGATGAGCCTCTAATACCCATTTTTCTTTCTTTTGGTCCAAAACTAAAGCCTGGGGTGTTTTTTTCTAAGATGAACGCACTAATACCCTTTAAGCCTAATTCTGGATTTGTCATCGCAAATATCACATATATGTCTGCATAGACTGCGTTTGTGATGAATATTTTGGAACCTGTTATTTCATAGTATGTGCCTTTGTCGATGGCTTTCGTTTGTTGTTTTGATGCATCTGTACCTGCACTTGGTTCGGTTAACCCGAATGCCCCAAGTGATTTCCCACTGTTTAAACGTGGTAAATATTTGTTTTTTTGGTCTTCATTACCAAAATAGTAGATTGGTGAGGCACATAAGGAGGTATGTGCCGACAAAATGACCCCTGTGGTCGCACAGTATTTAGATAAAATTCTAACAGCGTCGATGTAACTCTTGTAAGAGGTACCTACACCGCCATACCCATTAAAAGGTAGGCCTAAAAGTCCAATTTCTGCCATTTTTCCGACAGTTTCTTTTGGAAATCTTTCTGTTTCATCGATCTCTTTAGCGATTGGTTTGACTTCTTTTAATGCAAAGTCTTCAAATAAATCAATTAGTAATTGTTCTTTCATCTCGGTGGCATTACCACGGCTGTTCCAACAACGACTGCTTCATTGTTTTGATTATAAGCAGTGGTCTTCATGGTCACGCGGTTTTTCTCCTCATTAATTTCTAAAGCTTCAACAATCGCTTTGATGTGATCATTCAAGTAAACCGGTCTAATAAACTTAGAGTCTTGGCTCAAGTAAATTGTACCTAATCCTGGTAATTCTGTGCCCAACACTGTTGAAAAAAGGGCGTTGATGAGTCCGCCATGTGCAATTCTTGTATGAAACATGCTTGATTTGGCATACGTTTCATCCAAGTGAACAGGATTGTGGTCACCTGATACATTCGCAAATAGCTTAACGTCTTCTTCAGTAATTGTTTTCTCATAAAAAGCGAAATCTCCTACTTTAATGTCTTTAATTGTTTTTTTTGTCATATATTCCTTTCTCTATACTATGAATAAATGTTCATCTTATCTTTATATTAATACTATTTAAGCTGAATGTCAATACACTAAAAAAGAATAACTTGTATTTTTCAATAAAATCGTTTACACTTATTATGGGTGATATCATGGATCAACTTAATTATCGCTTACCCAAAAGAAAAGACGGTCTAAAAACCTTTAATAAAATCATAACTACCGGTAAAAAACTTTTCTCTAAACAAGGTTATCAAGCGACTTCTATCAATGAAATAATCGAAAAATCAAAAATTGCAACTGGCACATTTTATATTTATTTTGACGACAAACTAGCACTTTATGTTTACTTACTTCAGCATTACAGAAATAAGATTCGAGAAGCCATCAATGAGTCAATTAAAGATGCCCAAACCAGACGTGAAAAAGAAAGGTTGGGTATTAGGGCATTTCTTAAGTTTGCTTGGCAAGATCCACTTTCTTATCGAATCATATGGGAATCCATGTTTGTAGATGCTGGGTTGTTTAAGGAATACTATCAGAATTTTGCGAAAGCTTATATGACCAATTTAGAAGAGAGCATTCGTCTAAATGAAATCCACGATGGCATCAACGCTGAAACTCTTTCATACATATTGATGGGCATTTCTAATTTTGTTGGTCTGCAAGTATTGTTTAGAGATACCTTAACAGATATGGATTTAGATAGAATCGTCGATGAGGTCATGTATATTTTGGATAACGGCATGTTTATAAAAAAATAGAAGTCCATTGACTTCTTTTTTTTATGGCAAGAGCACCGTGATCGTAGTGCCGACCTCTTCTTTACTCTCAACTACAATTTGACCCTCGTAATAGGAAGTCACATGTTTGACGATTGCTAACCCTAGGCCTGTACCATTTTGAAGTTTACTTCTGGTTTTATTAATCTGATAAAAACGCTCAAAAATTCTGTCTTTTTGATCATTTGGTATCCCAATTCCTGTGTCCTTGACCCTAAAAACCACTTGGTCAGTTTTAAAAAGTTCTATGTCTATTTTCCCATTGTTAACGTTATATTTGATGGCATTTTCAACCAGGTTTTTAAAGAGGGATCTAAAATCTGAATCAACCCCATTGTAAACAACTTCTTCAGCTTTAAGACTGATTTCGATTGCCTTGGACTGTGCCAAAGAATCCAGCTGTTCTAAAGTGCTTTTTAATACATCGTGCAAGTTTATTAAACGCTTTTCCGTTTTAGGTCTGGTTTCCAGTCTTGCAAGTTCAAGCATGTCTTTTAATAAGTTGTCCATCGTTTCGATTTGATCAATAATATCTTTTGATAAACGTTTTTTTGTGTCTTCATTGACCATATCGTAATGGATTAATTCTGCAGATCCTTTTATCGCTGTTAAAGGGGTTCTAAGCTCATGTGACGCATTCGCAAAGAAATCTCTCTTGTTGGTCTCTAATCTAACTCGTTCAGTTTCGTCTGCCAAAACGACCAATACCCCAAATGGGTTTTTATCCTTGACCAATATTTTATTAGAAACGCTAGATATGGTGATTAAAATGTTCTTTTGATTCATCATAACTTTAATCGATTCTTGAACATTTGACTGAGTTGCCTTTTGAATTGTATGGTAAATTAAAGGTTGTCTAATCGATGAAAGAGGTTCCTGTTCTTCAAGTGAAAGCAGCTGTCTCGCAAACTCATTTGAAAGGATTAAGGATTCGTCGCTACCAATAACCAACACCCCTTGATGCATGTGTTTTAATAACAATTGAAGTTCTTCTTCCTTTAGTTCAAGGTCTTTTATTTGCATAACAATTTGTTCATTAATCCCATTAATCTCGCGCAACAAATCATTAATTTCATCATAGTCAGAGTTAGGTAATATCCACTGATAGTTACCATCTTTAATGGACCGAACAGAATTAGAAACTTCATGAATTGGTTTTAAGAACAATTTGGTTGTGCTCTTTAGTGTCATATAAGAAAGACACAAAACACCCATAGAAAAAATCACCAACACCCATATCGTCTGTTCATTTAGTGCAATGTTTTCATCCATTACGACTGCAACACGGACATAGTTGCCATTTTCAGCTTTACCAGCAACATACATTAAATTCATTTTTAAAGAGTCTGAATACCTTGGATAAGCCTTACCTAAGTGTATAATTTCTGGGTAATCTGATTGATTTCCACCTACTGAAATAATCATTGAATCCGCCAAAGGATTGCCTGTTTCATCTAATATACTGATGCGTTTCATTGAATATTGATGCAAAGAAACAAATGTTTCGTCAGTATCACCATAGGCGTTATATGACACAATGGTATCGTTTAAGATGATTTTAAGCATCATTGAGGTTTGTCGTTTGTTGACATAGTTGGTTAGACTGAATGTGATTGCCAGATACCCAATAATGACTAGTACGATTAGAACTAGATTATAAACCGTGAATGACCTTTTCATTCGTATATCATCCTATAACCAACCGATCTAACCGTCAATAAACTCAAATTCGATCTATTCGTTTTAAGTTTAGTTCTTAAAGACTTGATATGCATGTCTATGGTTCTAGACTCCAGTATTAGTTCAGAACCCCACACTATTGAAAATATAGATTCACGCGAAAGGACTTCTTTTGGTTTTTTCATAAACAATCTCAAGAGTTCATATTCCTTAAAGGTCAAATTGACAATTTCATCATCAATTGAGACTTCCCTCGTTTGGAGATCCATCGTTGTGTTTCCAATCGTTAGGCGTTCTTTGTTTTTTTGTTTTCGAAGTTTCGACTGAATTCTAGCCAATAATTCTAATACGCCAAAAGGTTTTGTGAGATAGTCATCCGCACCTAGGTCCAGTCCTTCAACCTTATTTAATTCACTGGCAAGTGCTGAAACAATAATCACAGGGACCTCTGATGTTCTCGGGTTTTTTCTTAATCGAATAAGGTGGTCTAACCCTGATTCATTAGGTAACATAAGGTCCAGTAATATCAAATCTGGCACTTGTGTTTCGATTGCTTCAAAAAAAGGGTTACCGCTTTTAAAGCCAATTGAATCGTATTTAGCATTACTAAGCGTTTTTTCAATAATGTAAGCGATAGAGTCATCATCTTCGATATAATAGATTTTTGCCATAAATCCTCCTAATAAAGCTGCGTATTTTTATGGTGCCCAGTGGTTAAAAAAATCACCCATTCTGCAATGTTTACTGCGTGGTCTGCAACTCTTTCTAAGTACTTCCCAATTAATAAAACTGAAATGACGTAATTTGAATCATCCACGTTATCTTTTAGCCAAGTGGTGATTAGTTGAATGAGTTTTTTATAAAGCAAGTCAACTGAATCGTCTTTCTCGATTGTCATTCGAGCTAGTATCGCATCTTCTTTGACCAGTGCATCGATTGCATTTTTTACCATAGTGGTTGATATTAAAGCCATTTCAAATAGCATCGATAAGTCTCTTTGGCTACTGTCCTGTTCTAAATGCAAGTATATTTCGCTGATGTCTGTCGCATGGTCCGCGATTCTTTCAATGTCTGTGATGACTTTTAGAATGGTGGTCACCAATCTTAAGTCCTGGGCAATGGGTTGTTCTTTCCAAATTATTTTTAAAGCGTCCTTAGCAATCGTTTCTTCTAACGCATCGATCTCATTGTCTTTCTGTATGGTTAGTGTTGCGAGTACAGCATCTTTTTGTTTAAATGCCTTTAACCCATTCTCGATATTGATTAAGGCATGATCAGCCATTTCAATGACCGCTTGTTTAAGTTTTACCAAAGACTCTTGATAGCTTGTTCTCATGTCATTTCCCTTTCTATTATATCATCATCCAAAACGGCCTGTGATATAATCTTCTGTTCTTTTGTCTATTGGATGCGAAAATAATGCATCCGTGTTTGCATACTCAATCATTTCACCCATTAAGAAAAATGCTGTATTATCACTAATTCTTGCTGCTTGTTGCATGTTATGTGTCACAATGATGATGGTGTATGTTTTTTTTAATGTTAGTATTAAGTCTTCTATTTTAGAGGTCGCAATTGGATCTAAGGCACTGGTGGGCTCATCCATTAAAATGACTTTTGGTTTCATTGCAAGTGCCCTTGCAATACAAAGTCTTTGTTGTTGTCCCCCGGATAGTTTCAAAGCAGATTCAGTAAGTCTATCTTTCACTTCATCAAATAAAGCCGCTTGTTCTAAAGCATCTTTAACGATAATGTCTAGTTTCTTTTTTTGATTGATGCCTTGACATCTTGGTCCATATGCAATGTTTTCATATATTGACATGGGAAATGGATTTGGCTTTTGAAACACCATACCCACTTCGGTTCTAAGCTTAATTACGTCTGTCTTATTAAAGAAAATATCATGGTGACCATAATATACTTTCCCACTGATTGAAATATGGTCAACCAAATCATTCATGCGATTAAGTGTTTTTAAGAAAGTAGATTTGCCACATCCCGATGGTCCTATCAAGGCTGTGACCTTATAATCATCAATCGCTAAATTGACGTTCTTTAATGCTTGATTTTTACCATAATACACATTTAAATCTTGTATTTCAAATATTTTCATGCTTTTAGACCCCCATTCGTTTTTTGAATCGATGTGCGACATATTTTATCGAGATATTAAGTGCTAATACCAAAACCAAAATGATAAATGCAATCGTAGTTGCGAGTTCAATATTCGCAGGTTCATCAGACATTAATGCATAAATATGAACCGAGAGTGAAGTAGACTTATCGAAGATTGAAATGTCATCTTTTATGGTTGTCCCTACCGCAAATATTAAAGCTGCGCTCTCTCCAATGATCCTTCCGATTGATAACAAAACTGCCGTCAATATGCCTGTGTAGGCATTTGGTAACACAATTTTGAATATGGTCTGCGTTTTGTTTGCACCTAAAGCCAATGAGCCGCTTCTAAGCTCATTTGGAATGACTTTTAACGATTCTTCTGTGGTTCTTATAATCACTGGCAATAAAATGACGGTTAATGTTAACGCCCCAGATATTAAATTAGGGCCAGTGGCTTTAGATATCGCCATTGTCATAGGCACAAAAAGTGCAAGTCCTAATAGTCCATAAATGATTGAAGGTACACCTGTTAGGGTTTCAATGAATGACCTAAGTATTTTAGTCATTTTGGATTGTTTGGCGAACTCATTGAGGTAGATGGCTGTCCCGATTCCGATTGGTAATGAAAATAAAAGCGTAAGACCAATTAAGTATAGCGTTGTGATTAAAGACCCTCTAATGCCCCCACCTGGGGTTTGAAACTCAAGTTCTCTAAACGTGTCGCTATTATCAAAAACGTCTGTCATATGTTGTGCACCTTGAATCGACAAAGCTGATGGCTTGTCATCAAAAGCAATTCGAACCAACTCGTCATTCAACTTCACGGCTAATCTTTGATTTAAGATGCCTTTATCATTCATATCAAGTAAGGAAGAATCCTCATGAATGTACACAACTACGACTGTATTTTTACCTAACAAGTTAGGTTTATCTTTCAGCCCAATCCCCCATTTTTCTGAATAAAACATGTCTTGATCCATATTTGATGGTCGTTCAAAAAAACCATCTGTATTACTACTTGGCAAATCAGCGATGTGTGTGATGCTTTGATAAGGATTTGTAAACAACTTAAAATCTAGCAGTTTTAACCCATTTAAAAACACATAACCTGTGATCCCAATCAATAACAAAAATGTGATGAATGCACTGATATATGTGACAATAACGCTTAAAAAGTCTTTATGTTTTCTATTTAACATCGACAGACCCCACCCATCTTTTAACTTTATTTAATGTGAAGTTCGTGAATAAAATAATCATCATTAATACGAGACCTACTGAAAACCTAATGTCATAATCGATGCCTGTTGTCTCTTTCATGCCTTCAAGCATGACCGTTGTCAGGGTAGAGGCTGTGTCAAAGATATTAATAGTGAAGCCGCTTTTACGATTACCTATGACAAGCGATACTGCTGTGGCTTCCCCAAGTGCTCTTCCTACGCCTAAGATTGCTGAGGTAAATATGCCGCTTTTAGCGGCGCCAAGAACAACTTTAAATTGTGTTTGACTCTTTGATGCGCCTAAGGCTAGTGACGCTTCAACTAAAGAGGCATCCACGCTTCTAATCGCAACTTCTGAAACAGAGGTAATGGTCGGAATGATCATAATGGCTAACACCAACACACTCGCAAGCATTGAGTTCCCACCCTTAGATTGATAGCCCATCCAAAATGAAAGTTGATAAATCAAAGTTAGAATCACACCCGATCCAAACAATCCATATATGATTGAGGGAATGGATGCCAACATTTCAATGACTGTGCGAAACAATTCTCTTAAACGTTTAGGCGCAATTCTCGCAATAAATAATGCTGTGAGTACGCCAACAGGCAATGCAATGATTAAGGATAAAAAGGCGATTATTATCGTGTATAAAATGATAAAGCCAACGCTATAAAGATTCGAATTGAACATATCGCCCGTTAACCAAGTAAAACCCGTAAAAAACTTATAGACTGATACACGACCTAATCCATCATTGTTCGTGATAAAGGGCGTTAACCCTTTTTGAAGGATAACGCCTGCAATGATCACGATAAATGAGCTGGAAAGTAATGTGAATGTGAATAATAAATACTTAGTCCAAACATCGACGACTTTTCTCTTGGTTTGATTTCTATTTTGACCAATCATATTTGTCTTCCTAACCTCCCTGCTCATGGTTTGAACTGCTACTTAACAAATGTCCAGTCCAATGTTGTACCCTCGTAAATGTTTTTGATTTGTGCTTTAGTCAGATTGGTGACGGGATTTGATTTATTGACTACAACCACGATTGCATCCCAAGCCAATTGACCGATTAAGTCTGCTTCAACGCCCACTTTTTCAGAGTCTTTAAAGTATCGTGAGGCAAATCCAACATGTTTACTTACTGGGTCAGAAAGGCCTTGTACTTGAGTGCGCTTATAAGCATCCCCAGAACCTGTGTGATCGTGTTCTGCTACAAAGTTACCAGCTTTCGCATTAAAAGCTGTTGTTAGTGCTTCTGCCACTTTTTGAATCGAATCTGACCCACCAAATCGAATGGTAATATGACTATTATTGCCTGCAGTAATTGGATGATTGGCTTTTATGGAATCCCATGTAACTGTGCTATTTAAAGCAATCGCACCATTGTTATTGATGATGTCTGCTGCATCTGTTGTCCCTAAAAAGGCGACAAATGCATTGACAAGTGCTTCAATTTCAGGGGTTTCATAATCGCCTTGATCTCTTAACATCCACATAAACGGGCGTTTTAACCCATAAGTGTCATTCATCACATTTTGAATGGTGGGTGCAACCCCCTCAAAATAGACACCTTTTAAAGAATCATCTACCGATGACAATGAGATGTATCCAATCGCATATAAATCTGTTGCAACTGAGGTCATAATCCCTGTGTTGTCTTTGGTTACATACCCATTCACTAAGAGTGAATCATTGGTTGCACCTTCAGCAAACCCTATCCCTTCCATAAATCCCGCTCTTGTGCCTGATGTGGTATCTCTTGTGTATACGCTTATCTTTTTACTTGAATCAAAATCCTTGGTGTTTGTACATCCATAAAGTACACTCACCAAACTTAACAAAGCAATCATCATTATTTTTTTCAAAGTTTTCACCTATCCTTTTGCCTTCATTGTATAAAAAAAAAGAATGTGAAACTATCACACTCTCGTAATGGATTTGTAAGAATTTTGTAAAGCCTAATGACCTTTTAACCAGTCCACTATGTCTTTATAAACAATGGTTTGATCGATGTCTAATAATAAGTCATGCTTACTGTTTGGATAAATGATGATGTCTTTCTTTCTTTTAACAGATTGTTCAAAGTGATAACAAGCGTTGTTTGGTTCGACAATCCGATCTGCCCCACCATGCAAAACTAAAATCGGTGTGGTTTGTTCTTTAATCGTCTTATGAACACGTTGATTTGCTTTAATTAAGGTTTGGTAAAGCCATCTAAACTCAATTTGCTTTAACAATTTAACATCTAGGATGTCTTCTTCTTTTTTTTCATGTCTTGATCGAGGATCGCGCCAATTAAACTTTAAGACCTTATTTGGGAAAATAAAGCCCAAATATTTTACTTTACGAATATATCGGTATTGGTAACTCATTGAAATGATGCCATCTATGTCCTTTTGATAGGTCAAGTAAGCATTGGAAATGATCGCACCTAGTGATTGTCCGATTAAAAACGTTTTTTGACCCTTTTTACGATTATTTATGATCAAATCGTGTAAGTCGTTAATAAAAACCTTATAGTCTTTAAAACCCTCTAAAGACTCAGATTCACCATGGCCCCTCAAATCATATAACAATACAGAAAACCCATTTTGGACCAAGTAGTCTTTAAAGCCTAAATATAAACCACTGTGCTCACCAATCCCGTGTGTAAAGACAACCAATGGATCGTTTTTCGAACCATAAACGTGATGGTTAATCATTAGTCCTCTAATAGATCAATGACTTTTGAAGCAAGTTGATCATAGATTAATCCTGCAGGTTCACTAGATTTAAAAATATAGTTTTCAACCGGTTGCCCAATTGGAATTTGTGCAAGGACATCAACACCAAGTTGTTCTGCCACTTGTTGTCCACCATCTTTACCAAAAATAAACTCGCGTTTGTTGTTGCAAGTGTTTAAGAAATAACTCATGTTTTCAACCACACCAATTACTTGATGACCGATTTGTTGTGCGCCTAATCCCGCTTTAACAGCGACGTGTGCCGCATTCACATGAGGCGTAGTCACGATTAACATCTTAGTTTGCTTTGCAAATTTATTGATATCAAGTGCAACATCCCCTGTTCCAGGTGGCAAATCGATTAGCACATAGTCTGTGTTTTCATCCCAAGCAACCCCGCCAAAATAATGTGACAACATTTTTCCTAGCATTGGCCCTCTCCACATAATTGGTTTGTTAGAAGGTAAGAAAAACTCTGTAGAAATAACTTCCATACCTTCGCCTTGTAAAGGAATCATCATGTCATCATCTGTTCCTGAAAGTGGCTTGATGTCGACTCTTAAGATTTGCGGGATACTTGCCCCATAAATATCTGCATCCATAATGCCCACTTTTTTTCCTAAACGGTTTAAAGCGGCCGCTAAGTTTGCGGTAACGGTAGATTTTCCAACACCACCCTTACCAGAAGCAATCCCTAAGTAAATGATCTTTTTTTCTCGTTCATTGATGACTTCATTTTGATGGAATGTCACTTTTATGCCAGGAAATCCCAATTCAACTTTGACGAGTTTAATTAAATTGATTTTAAACTTTTGTTCCTCTGGGGTGCCTGGTTTAGAAAAATACAATTCTACATCAACGACACCAGTAGGTCCTACAGTCAATTTTTTTATCCCGTTTACTTCTTTTAGTGTTTTTCCGTATCCAGGATCTTCTAATGTTTCAATTCTTATTTTTAATTCTTCATACGTAGCCATAATTAACACCTCGTTTTTTATTATAACACCAATGACTGGATTTTATCATGAAAATGCAGCCCGTTATCTCTATTTTAGTCAAAAAAGAGTGGGTTTCCCCAACTCTTTTTATTCTATTAAGCTTCTTTACTACGTTTAAACATTTTTTTAATGCGTTTGAAAAAACTTGATTCGTCATAACTTAGAATTGAAGCCTTATAGATTGGAGTTAGGAAATAATAAACCCCTACTGTAGAGGCCAATAGTAGCACAAATGCAATCAATGTATCCACGATAGAGAATACGCCACTCATATACAATGTTGGGGCTACAATTGGTGCAAACAAAGGAATGTATCCAATCACTTTTAACACAATTGAATCGCCTAAATATACAGAAAATATTGCGGCATAAAACCCAATCATCATCACCATCATAAATGGAGATTGGAAGGACTGAAAATCTTCCATAGAAGTTGACATAGACGCTAGCGTAGCCATGAAAATCATAAAGAATAATCCACCGACAACGGTGAACAGTAATGTCCATACTAATGCCATTGGCAAAGCCTCAAGAACGTCTTTTATGATTTGAGCGTCAGTCTCTGTAAATTGTCCAATGATCTCTGTCACATTAGCCCCTGAACCAGATGCCCCCAAGATTTGAGTTGAAATAAGACCGCCAATTAGACCATAAATCAAAATCAACAATGACTGCGTAACCAAAAAGGCAAAAGCCGCTAGTATTTTGGTCATAAAGTGTGTTTGTGGTGGTACGGTTGACATCACATATTCGATGGCTTTTGTAGATTTTTCTTCGATAATATCTATGCCAACGAACTGAACAGACATAATCAACATGATGAAGATTGGAATTGCAATAAACATACTGATGACACTCAAGATTAAATCTCTGGTTGAATTGTCTTTTTGTTGTGTAATGACTTGATAATTCAGTGGTGCTAAGAAGTCTTCAATCAAAGCTTGTTCTTCAACTGTTTTATCAATACTCCAAACATTAATGCGGTATTGTCCAAGTATTTGTATAATGATATTTTCTTGAATCACTTCAAGGTCGTCTTTGTAAATCGATGCCTTTAGGTTGTCGTCTTCCATTGATAACCATACGATCGCATCTTTACCATTAAATGTGATGTTTTCTGGATCGATTGTGTCTATGGCTTCAAAGGTAATGGTTGTATTAGGCAACATGCTTGAGAAAGAAACCCCATATTCATTTAATAAATCAATCGTTTCTATTGACTTATTGGTTTCGTCGTAAACCGATACTTTGATTGAAGTAGTTTCATTACTGTCAAAAAAAGCGATGATGTTTGGTAAATTCATGATGCCCATTAAAGCGATAAAAATAACAATATTGGATATCAAAAAAGCTTTAGTTGCAAGTCTTTTTTTTATGCCGTATGTTAAAAGGTATTTAAACTTGTTCAAAGGTTTCACCTACTTTTTCAATGAATATTTCAGATAGACTGGCTTGTTCAATGTCGAATTTTCTTACATTTTGACAAGTTTTAATGTAATCAAACACTAAATTTGCACAGGATTCATTCTCGATTTTAACGATGATTTCGTTGGGTTGAACCAACACATCCAATACCCCGTTAATCGTTTTCAAGGCTTTTGGATCTACTTCTGCAACGATTCTAATGTTGTGTTTTTTGAACTCTTTTTTGATATCTGTGATTTGACCACTTAAAACCGCATTGCCTTTTTCAAGCACAATGAGTTGTTCACAAAAACTTTCAACATGATCAATTTGATGGGTTGAGAAAATAATCATTGTCCCCTTCGATTGGAAATCTCTAATAACTTCAACAAACTTCATCGTATTGATTGGATCTAAGCCAGAAAAAGGTTCGTCCAATACCAGTAATTTAGGGTTGTTGATGATGGCAGTGATAAACTGGATTTTTTGCTGATTACCTTTAGACAATTCTTTGATTTTCTTGTCTTTGTATGATTCAATATTGAACCGTTTCAACCAATAGTCGAGACGCTCCAAAATCACTTCTTTGTCTAATCCTTTTAACGCGCCATAGTGTAAAATTAAATCCTTTACTTTCAATTTAACCAAAAGCGATCTTTCTTCAATCATATACCCAATTGAATCGGCATCGTCATAGCTGATTTTTTTCCCATTAAAAAGAATTTCACCTTCTGTGGGTTCTAACAACCCTAAAATCATTTTAAACGTGGTTGTTTTGCCTGCACCATTGGTACCCAATAATCCGAAGATTTCGCCAGGCTTAATGTTAAAACTTAAGTCTTTAACTGCCGTTAATGTCCCATAATTCTTTTTAACGTGTTTGACTTCTAGCATAGTATCACTCCTCGATTCATTATTTTATCACACTTAATGTAACAAAATAGAAAAAAAATAAAGAAAAAAAATAAAAAGGCTTACATGCCTTTTTAGATGTTTTTTTGGGTATATCTATTTTATATTAAAACGAAGGGATTGCTTGTTTATATACATCAAATCATCGGCCTTCTTCTGAATGCTAGAAATGGTTTGGTTTGGTTTTTCTTTAATTGCACACCCTAAAGCAACTCTAACTTGTTGATTACTGACTTTTAATCCATTAAAGGTTTCAACGAGTCTTTCTTTCAGTGCACTCATCTCTGTTTTTGAAGTATTTGGAGAGACAATCATAAATTCATCGCCACCAATTCTGCCCACTAAGTCTTTTTCAGTGATTGAGTCTAAAATTCCTTTGGCAACGACTTTTAAAAGTTTATCGCCTGAATGATGGCCATACTGATCGTTCATTTCTTTTAAATCATTCACATCTAACATCATGATGCCAAGTGGTAATAACAAATGTTGATCAAAATTTTTCAACACATTTTCCATAAATCTACGGTTATAAAGACCTGTTAGATAATCGTGATAGCTTAGATATTCGATGTCCTTTGCCTGCTTAAGTTGGTCTGAAATATCTTTAAATACGTAGACATACCCATCCATATTCCCATCTTGGTCAAAAATGGGTGAAACATTTTCTTCAATCGGAACAAATTTACCATTTTTCTTAACCAGGTATAACTCTTGGGTATACATACGTTTCAATCCAAGCGGGTCATTGTGTTTAGATTGATACTTTTCAATTTGATAGATGGCTTTTAAAGGTTTCCCAATCGCTTCTGTTTCTTTGTATCCGGTAAGGGATTGTGCAGAAGGATTCATAATTTGAATAAGTCCATGACTGTCTGTTGAAATTACCCCATCGCTAACGCTTAAAAGCGTCTTTTTAAACAAATCCCTTTCGATTGAAAGCTGTTCCTTTAAATTGACTTCATCTGTAATGTCTGTCGCAGTACCTGCCATGCCAGAAAAGAGGTTTTGATCATCTCTAATGGAAATCGCATTTGTTTTAAAATACTTGATCGTACCAGCTTTATCTCTAGCCTTAAACTGCTTAAGTTCATGACGACTCGTGCTGGATTTAACCTTTATAAAGAAGTCTCTTATGGTCTGAACATCATCATCGGTTACAATCTTTGTGAAAGGTTCGTTTAGGATATGGGTTGACTCATAACCTAATAAGTGTTTAAAGGCTTCACTGACAAATATACATTTGCCATTATGGTCAATAAGGTAAATGACGTCATAACTGCTTTCCACAAGTTGTTTATACTTAAACTGGTTTTCGCGTAATTGAAATTCCAATTTTTTCGCATCGTCGATGATAATGTGAGTTCCTACCATGATAAGTGGCTTTTTATCATCTGTGTAACTGATTACTTTACCTCTATCTGCAATCCATACATAAGAACCATCCTTGTGTCTCATTCTTGTCTCGACATAATAAGGCATATCTCGATTGAAATAGTCTTCAAGTGCTTGAAATGCACTTTTGCGATCATCCGGATGAATAAGATTGGTCCATGTCATAAGCGTGGTCGGCAAGAGTTCTTCTAATGTGTAGCCTAATGTATTTGCCCACTGTTCATTAAAAATGGTTTGATTGGTCTGAACATTCCAAAACCATGTCCCTGCATCGGTTGCAGACAAATAGTCTTTATAGTTCTCTTTTTCTGCTTCAACTTCATTGATTCGGTTTTGAAATTTATCATAATTGTTGGTAGACCCAATAACGAAAATTGGTTGATTATCTTCGTATATGATAAGGGCATCGGTTTTATACCAATCGTAATTTCCACTGCTGTTTTTGAGTCGATGCAGTAAGTGATATTCCTCTTCTAGTGATTCAAAAGCTTGTCTTCTAATCAAATCAATCATACTGGCATCTTCAATATGCCAAATACTTCGCCAAGTATCATATTTGTAAAAAGCCTCACTCGGTTCGTACCCCAAAGATTTCAATAAATGAGAAGATGGTAAAAAATAGTTGTCTGATAAACGCCAAAAATAGATACCAGATTTGATATCTTGGAGTAAATCTTTGTATTTTTCAATTGAGGATAAAACCGTCTTAAAATCTTTCATACTTGACCTCAGAGATTTTTACTCATTATATCACTTTGTTTCATTCATAATCGTTTCATTCATTATTTTTGTCCATAAATGTCTTTATTTTTAAGAAAAACCCCCTCATAGATCAGTCGTCTATCGACAACTCACTTAAAAAGGGGGGTATGAATGCGGTATAAACTTAGGCTAACTTGCTTTTAGCCTCAACAGCGTTCAAAATATGTTTAATAAACGCATCTAAAGATAAATTCACTTGGGCATCACTGCCATATTGTCGATAGGTGACGGATTGATTGGATACTTCATTGTCGCCTATGACAAGCTGGTAAGGAATCTTCTTTGTCTGAGCTTCTCTGATCTTATATCCAAGTTTCTCATTTCTTAAATCTAATTCCACTCGGATACCTTGTTTTTGTAATATTTGTCTAACTTGTTCTGCATAATCTGCATGAATATTCAGATTGACTGGAATAAGTTTAATTTGAGTAGGCGCAAGCCATAATGGGAACGCCCCTTTGTATTCTTCAATTAAATAGGCTGAGAAACGTTCCATGGTTGAAACAATCCCTCTATGAATGACTACTGGTACTTGATCGTTTTTGCCGTCTTCACCTACATAGGTAAGTTCAAATCTTCTCGGTAATAAGAAATCAATTTGAATGGTTGACAACGTTTCATCATTACCCAACGCTGTTTTCACTTGAACGTCCAATTTAGGCCCATAAAATGCTGCTTCACCAATGGCTTCATAATATGGCATACCAAATTCATCCATAACTTCTTTTAAAGCTTTTTGAGCGTCATTCCACATTGAATCATCGTCAAAGTATTTTTCTTTGTTTTCAGGGTCTCTATAAGAAAGTCTAAGCTTGTAATCGGTGATATTAAAATCTTTATAAACATCAAATAATAGGTCTAATGTGCGTTTGAATTCGTCTTTGATTTGGTCTTCTCTTACGAAAATATGGGCATCATTCAGCGTCATTTCTCTAACCCTTTGTAGACCAGATAACGCACCTGATTTTTCGTATCGATGCATCATACCAAGTTCGGCAATACGGATTGGAAGTTCTCTATATGAATGAATATCATTTTTATAAATGAGCATATGATGTGGGCAGTTCATAGGTCTAACCACTAAAGATTCGCCATCCCCCATATCCATAGGTGGAAACATTGAATCTTTGTAATGATCCCAGTGCCCAGATGTTTTATACAAATCCACATTTGCTAGTATTGGGGTATAAACGTGTTCATATCCAAGTTCGATTTCTTTGTCAGTGATATAACGTTCAATGATTCTACGTAAAGTTGCCCCATTTTTTAACCAGAATGCGAGCCCAGAACCAGCTTCTTTTGTAAGCATGAATAAATCCAGTTCTTTACCTAGTCTTCTGTGGTCTCTTTGCTTACGTTCTTCCAAGATTTCTAAGTGCTTGTCTAAAGCCTCTTTTGAAAAAAATGAAACACCATAAACACGTTGTAACATCTTATTGTCTGAGTTGCCTCTCCAGTAGGCACCCGCCAAACTTAACAACTTAAAGCATTTAATTTCCCTAGTATTAGAAACGTGTCCTCCACGGCATAAATCAATGAACTCGCCTTGTTGATAGATGCTGATTTTTTCGTCTTTTAAGCCTTCAATCAATTCTAATTTGTATGGGTCATGGGCAAAAATCACCTTAGCCTCATCATAGCTCACTTCTTTTCCGATGATGTCATCGCCTTTTTTAGAAAGTTCAACCATTTTCTTTTCAATCATCGGCAACATTTCGTCGGTGAATTTTTCATCGCCTAAATCAATGTCATAATAAAACCCTTCTTCAATTGCAGGCCCAACACCAAAACAAGCATTTGGATAAAGTGATTTAACCGCTTGCGCAAGTAAATGAGCAGTTGAATGGTTCAATACACCGAAAGCTTCACTATCTTCTTTTGTGATGAGTTTAAAAGACCCATCTGCCATGATCTTTGTGTCTAGTTCGATGATACGACCTTCATACATCGCTGCAATCGATTTTTTCATCAAACTGATCGATATATCTTTGGCAATTTCACGAGGTGTTTTGCCTTTTTCAACCTCTAAAACCTTTAAATCTGGTAGTGTTAATTTCATACTATCATCCTCCTAGATAATAAAAAAGTCCCTAGCCTATAGCTAAGGACGAAAGTTCGCGGTACCACCCTAGTTCTAGAGAAATCTCTAGCACTCAATAACCTTAACGCGGCATTACGGCATCTGTTTTCACAGGCAGCTCATAGGGAGTAATTTCTATTTTTTGTAGCTTTCACCGTCCTACATCGCTTGATTTAATAAAAATATTAGCCTAATCTTCGCTTTTCATTTTTAATTATACTACTATTAATTCAACTGTCAAGTTAATTTTTATTATATCTTTCCATCGATAATTCAATCTCTTGTGTCAGTTCTTTAATGCGTGTCAAAATACGCATGGATTTCACTTTATCAATGTCATCTTTTGTGTCAGAGAGTAACACATGTAAATTAGATAGCTTATAATTTGAGGATACTAATAGAGGTAGCCCCATCGACAATCTATACTGTAAAATTGGTCCGAATACTTCATCTCTAAACCAAGCAGTCATGTATTCACCGCCAACATCATCTAAGACGAGCAAATCACACGTTTTCAGTTGTTTGATTTTTTGTTCAAGCGTCCGATCACCAATAGCTGCTTTCATATGACGAACTAAATCTGGAAAATAAGCAAAGACAATCGATACGTTTTTATCGATTAATTGATTGGCTATTGCAGATAAAACAAAGGTTTTGCCAGTACGATATTTACCATATAAATAAAGCCCTTTGATGAACTGACCTTTTTGAAACTCAGAAACAAATTTTGAGGCAAGTTCATAGACCTTTTGACGTTCATCATTGTAGACGCTAAAATCACTCAAAGAAGCGTCTATTAGATAATCATTGTGATAAAAGGTATCGATTTGGTTTAACTGTTCTTTCTTTTTTTCATATATTTCATAGGCTTTAGATCGTCTATAGTTGATTTGAATAAATGGGTCTGTTTCTAAATAAGGTTCAAATTTAATGGAAACATCGTTAGGATCAAAAGCCTTCTTCAACTCAATGTACTGCAAAACTGTAAGCAGTTCATGGTCTTGTACATCAAGGTCTTTGGTTTCATCAAACGCTTTAATTTCTTTACGCATTGCCTCATAATCTGGCATGTTATACCTCCTCTAACAAAGCTTCAAACTCATCCATCCATTCAGGGACAAATCGTTCTGTTTTATGTTTATAGGTCTTTCGTTTAGGCGCATCTTCCTTCATGAGGTACTCATAGGCAAGTGCTTCTGTTGTAATCCCTTTTTGTAAAAGTGTGTTTAGGACTTTCTCTAGATAATTTAGATTTGGTAAGTCTTCTTTAATCCGCAAGCAAATGATGATAACGGCGTTAATGATGCCAACATCTACAGCATTTCTTTCAACAAACTGTCTGATGGTTTGTAAAGCATATGACATATTGGTCATTTTTGGTGCATAGGTTTGAATGATGTCCTGTGGGGTAAAGGATGACAAAAGTGGCCGTTTTTCTTCGGTTGTTTTCAAGTCAATATCAATCGTAGCTTGATTGATTTTCTCATAAGTTTTAGAGGCATAAAGTGCGATACGCTCATAAAACAAAGAGGCATGTGATTCGTCATACGCTTCTGAAAGAATATCAATCATTTCATTCATTTCAAACCCGTAAACATATTTAATAGATGCGATTTGAGACTGAATGCGTTTGGTAAATAAACGTTTTTTTTGAAGTCTCACTGGCAATATTTTGTAGAGTTGATCAAAATCAAAGTCTGAATTAATGATCACACCTTTTCCATTCTTACGGTCAATGATAAACTGATTGGTTTCAAGTTTAGACGTGCTATTGATTTGATAGACTTGATCAAAGGATTTTGTCACATTTTGATAGCCTTCTTTTCTAACCTCTTTAAACGCATATCTATCAAATAAAACCTTGAAATTTTGATCCCCAATTTCGCTTCTTAAAAAACTGCCTAAAACGCCATCTAAGAAAAACTGCCTTGGACTTAAAGGGACTGAAAGTCTAAATAAGTATAAATCCTCTTTTAAATAAGTGCTTAAAAGACCAATCGCTTCTAACTTATCCATTGCTTCTTTAAGTTCTTTATCTTTTAAATTGAGCATGTCCATTAAAAACCTGATGGAATAAAGTTCAGACTGATACGTTTTACAGTCCAAAAAATGATAAAACGACTGATAGATGCCATAAGCACTTGTTCCAATTAAGGGTTGATATAGTAATGTAAGGGTAGATAGGTCATCTTGTGACAGTGCGCCACTACCGATGACCCAAAATGATTTAGTTTTCATGTCGCACACCTTTCTTTAAACGAATTTTTTCTCAGTTAATGTTTTTTCTAACCGTTGGTATAGTTCGAACAAAACGGTTTTTCCTCTACCTAAATCAAACATGTTTTTGACATTATAGACAAAGTCAATCGCTGTTTGTTTACGTTGTAAAGAAACGATCTTAACATCAAGCATGTCGTCTTTTTTAGTAAAAACAAACTCGCCATAATTATCATCTTGGTGTTTCAATTCAAACCCAAAATTCTTAACGATGGTTAGCATTGCTTGTTGTGCTTCTTTATAATCGTTTTGGTACCAACGTGTCTGAAGACGTGAGTCTTTGTGACTATCTTGTGTCCGGTAAATTGGCATAATTACACTTCCTTTTTTAGTTTATTTAGTATGTGATTCACTTGTTCGTAAGTATGTTCAACTGAACCGCTGTTGTCAATCACAAAATCTGCTAAAGCCGTTTTTTCGGATAAATCCATTTGAGCATTTATGCGATCCAGTGCTTCTTTTTTTGTGAGCTGATTTCGGTTCATTAATCGTTTGAGTTGAATGTCTCTACTTGTCGAAACAACCACAATATAGTCAAAAAGATGCTGGTGATTGGTTTCGTACAAAAGAGGGATATCAACGGCCACTAAGGATTCAGATTGATGATTTTCAAGACGTTCAAATATGGATTCGTATACTTTTTTGTGCATGATGCCATCTAATGTTTCTTTCTTAGTAGTGTCTGAAAAAATCATCTGAGCCAGTTTGCTTTTATCCAGTTTATCATGGGTAAAAGCTTCACTGAACTGTTCTTTGATCTCATTTAGCACGTTTGAGTCTTTTAAAAGTTCATGTGTGATTTGGTCTGCGTCTATAACGCTAAATCCTTTTGATTTTAAGTGCTTAGTCACAAGCGATTTACCTGTGGCAATGCCCCCTGTTATACAAAGTGTTTTCATAGTTTCACCTAACTTTGACATGTTTCACAAAAGAAACTTGAACGCCCATTGACGATCTTTTTTTTGATTTCATCGCCACAAATATAACATAATTCACCTTTTCGTTGATGAACCATCAACGTAAGCTGAAAACGGCCGGTTACACCCAAAGACGACACATAGGTACGAATGGTTGTCCCACCTGCTTCAATGGCAGATTGCAAAATACCTCTTGCACGTTCAATCATCCAAGTAGCCTCTTGTAAACTGACATCTTTGGCTTTACGATCAGGCCTAACGTGCGCACTGTAAAGTATTTCATCGGCATAAATATTGCCAATACCAGCAATGATTTTTTGGTCCATCAATACCGTTTTAATTGCTCTATCTTTATGTCTTAATACATTATAAAACTCAACAGGATCCATTGTGAAAGGTTCTTTACCTAAAAGACTTAAAGGTTTGGTATGATAAGTTTCACCTTTAATTCTTAGATCAAAGGTACCGAACTTACGGGTATCATGATATCTAAGTTGTTGTCCGTTAGACAGTTTAAAAACCACATGTTCATGTTTTAAAACCGGTTCATCGGTTTTGATGTAATATCTGCCTTCCATTCTTAAGTGGCTGATTAAGTCGTAATCATCTAAATTAAAGATCAAATATTTCCCTAATCGACTGATGTCTAAAATGGTCTGATTAACAAGCAAAGATTTAGTGTTATCTGACATCATTTTAGGATAATAAATCTCTATATCCACAATCTTTAGTCCCAAGATTCTTGTTTTTAGTGTTTCTTTTACGGTTTCTACTTCTGGTAATTCAGGCATCTTATTTTAAATCAAACCAGTTTAGTCCAATGTCACAGGACGTTTCTAGTTTTACGTTCAGTTTAACGGCTTTACTCATGATTTCAGGGACTACTTTTTCCATGAGGCTCATTTCGTTTTCAGGTACTTCGAGAATTAATTCATCGTGTACTTGTAGAAGCAAACGTGACTTAAGCTTATTTTGTTCGATATAGGCATGTAAATCAATCATCGCAATTTTAATGATATCGGCTGCAGACCCCTGAATTGGGGCGTTCATCGCAGTTCTTTTGCCGAATTCTCTGACAGAATAAATCGGACTTTTTACCTCTTCAATGTATCTTCTTCTGTTAAACATCGTTTTGACAAATCCAAAAGTTTCAGCTTCATGGATGACATTATCCATGTAAGTTTTAATTTCTGGATAATAATCTAAGTACTTATCGATAAAAGCTTGAGCATCTTTGGGTGTTACCCCAATATCTTCACTTAGACTCCAAGCGCCAATCCCATATATAATCCCAAAGTTAACAGCTTTAGCTTTACGTCTATCTTCTGTCGTACTTGAACCAAACACTTCAAGTGCAGTTTGACTATGCACATCTTTTTGCTGGTTAAAGTTTTCAATTAAGTTTTTCACTTTGCCTACATGGGCCAAAACACGAAGTTCAATTTGTGAATAGTCAGCACCTAATAACTGATAACCTTTTTGAGAAGGGACAAAGAGTTTTCTAATTTGTCTACCTTCCTCTGTTCTAGTAGGAATGTTTTGTAGATTAGGTTCAATTGAACTCAGTCTGCCTGTAGCTGTCAGTGCTTGTGCATAAATGGTATGTACTTTTGAATCAGAAAAAATGGATTTTTCTAAGCCTTCTATATAAGTTGAGAAAAGTTTGGTAAGTTGACGATACTCTAAGATTTTCGGAATGACTGGATGTTTGTCGACCAAACCATTCAATACTTCTACGTTGGTAGATAGCGTCTTAGTTTTGGTTTTTTTGGATGGTTCTAATCCCAAGTCGACGAATAAGACTTCTGCCATTTGTTTTGGACTTGAAACATTAAACGTTTTACCTGAAAGTGCATAAATGTCATTTTCAAGGTTTTCGATTCGTTGTTTTAGGTCTTGTTTTTGTTTTTGTAGTTCGTTTTGATCGACCAACAGACCTGTATATTCCATATCGGCAAGGACCGTTGATAAAGGCATTTCAACATCTTCAAAAAGTGACAATTGTTCATAGTCAGAAAGCTGTTGTAGAAGTGGTTGTTTCAAAGTCATGATGGCTTGGGCTTTCTTTGCAATGTGTGCTTGGTAAACCTCAGCCTCTGGTAATCCTTTTTTGGCTCCTTTGCCATAAATCACATCATCGTATTCAATTTGGTTATAATCGAATGCCATACAGATGACTTTAAAATCATCTTTGGCTATTTTTTGATTAATCAGATAGGCTGCCAATAACAAATCGAACTTAACGCCTCTTAAATCATATCCTAGCCATTTGAGCGCAACTCTAAAAGCTTTAGAGTCATAAGTGAATTTAGACACCTTAGGGTCACTTAAATAAAGTTGAAAATCGATTGAAGCCAATGCTTCTTCGGTTGGAATAAAGTAGTTTTGATCCCCATCTGACAAGCCAAACCCAATAATGTTTGAGGTATGGTAGTTATGGTCTAGAAATTCAATATGTATCGCTAAATTGGGTTTTAACAAATTAGAAATCTCATCGTGGTCTTTTAAAACTGTATAATGGAACGTTTCAATTGGTTGATCTTTCTTATCCAGTTTTTTAATGAAGTGATGAAAATCCATTTCATTGTAAAAATTAACCAATTGGTCGAATAAAATGTCTTTTTTCTTAATATCGTTCAAATCGAAATCAAGTGGCACAAACAAATCAATGGTTGCTAATTCTTTTGACATAATAGCAAGTTTCTCATGCGCCACTAATCTTTCGCCTAGTTTTCCTTTGATTGAAGTTTTATGGTCAAGCAAATTTTCAAGCGTTTGATACTCTTTTAAAAGTTTAACCGCTGTCTTTTCGCCTACCCCTGGAATGCCCGGAATGTTATCAGAAGCATCCCCCATCAAAGCTTTCAAGTCGATCATTTGTTTGTGATGCAATTCGTATTTTTCTAAAAAGGATTTAGGATTTAGAGATTCAATTTCAGTCACCCCTTTTTTTAGTAAATGGATGGTGACGTGATCATTAATCAATTGAAGTAAGTCTTTATCAGAAGAATAAATATCCACTTGATAACCCTTTTCAGAAGCAATTCTTGATAAAGTGCCGATAATGTCGTCTGCTTCATAACCAGCTAACGCTTCATCAGCAATGTTAATGTATTTCAAGTAGCGATGAATCAAAGGGATTTGTTGGACCATTTCTTCTGGCATTGGTGCCCTTCCAGCTTTGTATGCGTCATAACTTTCGTGACGTTTCGTTTTCTCTTTAGTATCAAACGCTACTAAAGCATGCGTATAAGGTTGATCTAAAATCTTATCAACCATATTAATAAAGCCAAATAAAGCGTTTGTATAAACACCTTGACTGTTTTTCATTAGGTTTTGAGTGCCTAAATAGGCTGTTGCGTAATAGGCTCTAAAAAATAAAGAGTTTCCATCGATTAAAATGAGTTTTTCCATAGAAATAAATCTCCTTCATATGTATTTTAACACACTAACTTACAATAATTTTCCACCATATTTGTGGGAAACTAAGGAAAAAAGGCCAGTTACCTTTAAAACCTAAACTGGCCTTTGTTTTTACCTTTTCCTTTTTTAACTTTTGGTTGTGGCATAAACTTAGTCGGGTTATTCTGAATACCTGACAAGTCTTTTTCATTCATCTTACTCATTTGTTTGGCCATGGCTTTTTGTTGATCAAGCGCTTGTCTCAAACGGTTTAAGTCAGACACTTGCATCCCAGCCCCTTTGGCCACACGTGTTCTTCTTCTGGAAGATTCATCAATCAGTTTTGGATTCTTACGTTCTTCTTCTGTCATTGAATGAATGAGCACAGACATTTTTTCAAATTGTTTATCGTCCACGTTGTTTAAGGCATCTTTGTATTTAGATACGCCCGGAATAAATCCTAGTATCTTAGAAATGCTGCCCATGCGTTTAATCATTTTGAACTGTTTTAGTAAGTCATTATAGTTATAAGTCCCACTCATCAGTTTTTCCATCATCCCCATCGCTTCATCTTCATCGATGTTTTGTGTGGCTGATTCAATCAATGTAAGCATGTCGCCCATGCCAAGAATACGGCTAGCCATTCTTTCTGGATGGAATATTTCAAATGCGTCCATTTTTTCGCCGTTAGAGGCAAACTTAATTGGAATGTTGGAGATTTCTCGAATTGATAAGGCTGCACCACCTCGTGTATCCCCATCTAGCTTAGTAATGATGGCACCAGTCGTGTTTAATTGTTCATGAAAACTTTGGGCAACGCTTGCTGCAACTTGTCCAGTCATCGCATCTACAGTTAATAGAATTTCATCTGGTTTTGCAATGGCTTTAACTTCAATGAGTTCTTGCATCATGTCTTTATCTATGTTTAGTCGTCCGGCTGTATCGATAATGACAACATCGAAATGATTTTGTTCCGCAAATTTTAACCCATTTTTTACGATGGTTTGAGCTTTAATCAAACCTTCTTCATATACGGGGATATCAAGTTGTTTACCAAGTGTAACCAATTGATCAATTGCTGCTGGTCTGTAAATATCAGCCGCAATAAATAGCACTGATTTTTTTTCGTTTTTTCGAATGAAAGCCCCCATTTTACCAATGGCGGTTGTTTTACCAGAACCTTGTAGCCCAACGGTCATGATGACCGTCATGCCATTGATTTTATATGCAATCTGTTCTGTTTCATCTCCCATGATGCGTTTAAGCTCGTCAAAAACAATTTTGACAACTTGTTGACCAGGGTTTAAACCCGATAGTATTTTTTGACCTAGTGCTTTTTCTTTTACATTATTCGTGAATTGTCTGATGACTTTCAAATTTACATCGGCTTCTAATAATGAAAGTCTCACTTCTCTCATCATCTCATCGATGTCAGTCTCATTTAGTTTTCCTTTGCCTGTTATACGGCGCATCGCCATTTGAAGGCGACTGCTTAAGCTGTCAAATGCCATTAATTATCATCCATTTCTTTTAGTTTAATAAGCCAACTCTCATCTTTTGTTTCAAAATAGTTGTTCAAATAAGTGTGTCTGAGTTGTTTCTTTTTAAGCAATGCTAGTTTCTGTTCGTATTGTTCCAAGTGCTCACTGGTTTTTTTAAGTTGATCAAACACTGCATTTCTACTGACCAAATAATCAAGTGCAATCTCACTGAAAGAGTAATCATTGACATAGTAAGCAACAAAATAGTCTTGTTGTTTGTCCGTTAACAACTCTTTATAAAGGGCAAAAAGTTGGTTCAATCGCTCGTTTTTTTCTAAGGTATCCATGTTAGTCCCCAAAGAAGTCTCTAAAAAGACCATAAATGTAATCCTCAATATCAAACAATACCAAATCCTCGATTTTTTCACCCAAACCAACGTATTTAATCGGCAGTTTATAAAGATGTCTGATTGCTAATACAATGCCACCTTTGGCTGATCCATCTAGTTTGGTTAAGATAACGCCAGTAACGTTCGTTGATTCATTGAATACTTCTGCTTGTTTTAGTCCGTTTTGACCAGTTGTAGCATCGATCACTAGTAAAGTTTCTTTAGGTCCGCCTTGAATTTCGCGATCGATAACTCTTCGCATTTTAGAAAGTTCTGCCATTAAGTTCGCTTTATTTTGTAACCTACCAGCAGTGTCACATAAAACAACATCATAGGCTTCTTTCTTTGCAAGTTGTAAGGCATCATATATGACCGACGATGGATCTGTTCCTGGTGCTTTACCAAAAAAATCTACTTCAGCTCTTTTTGCCCAAACATTTAATTGTTCAATGGCACCTGCTCTGAAAGTATCTCCAGCCACTACCAGTACTTTTTTCTTTTCTTTTTTTAGTTGATAGGCAAGTTTACCAATAGAGGTGGTTTTACCAACACCATTAACCCCAACAAACAAGTAAACGTTGATTTCATTTGGTTCGTAGTTCAAATCCGCGATGACGATTTCATCTTGAAGGTACACATTGAATAACTCATCGACGATGGTTTCTTCTAATTCTTTTGGATCCTCAATTTGTTTGGTTTTGATGACCTTTCTTAAAGTATCCATAAAATCCAATACCGTTTCTACACCGATATCAGCTTGAATGAATATTTCTTCAAGTTCCATAAAAAAAGCTTCATCAATGGTTTGATTACTTTCAAGTAATTTCCTTAAGTTCCCTAAGGATTCCCTTGATTTATGTAAACCTAACGTATATTTTTCATTTTTCTTCTTTGAAAATAAATTTTTAAAAAATCCCATGTCCTCAACTCCTAAAAAATATTATAACATAAAGCACCATAATATTAACTACTGAAGACAAAAAAAAGGGCGAAATTTTGCCCAATTATTGGTTACTTCAACTGATTCAAAAACTCAAAGAGCTTATCGTAATTAGGATGTTCTGACATTTCATCTAAGTATTCAACATAAATGATCGCTCGTTTCTCGTTTAATACGAACACACTTCTTGCGAGTAATCTTAGTTCTTTTATCAAAACACCATATTTCATGGCAAAATCCAAGTCCAAGTGATCCGAAAGGGTAATGATATTATCTAGCCCTTCAGCACCGCACCATCTTTTTTGTGCAAATGGCAAATCGTTGGATATGGTCAATACAACTAAATCTTCATAAGAAGCCAGTTTCTCGTTGATCGTTCTAGTTTGTAAAGAACAAACGCCAGTATCCAGTGATGGCACAACATTCAATATAATGTATTTTTCCTTAAATGAGTTTAATGCCACTTTTTCTAAATTTGTGTTTAGTGCACTAAAATTTGGTGCAATACCGTTGAGTGTTTGAACCTGACCTAAAACAGTAATAGGTCCTTGTTTAAATGTTTTCATATGTAGCCTCCTGATGGTTTCATTATAGGTTTTAAACATAACAAAATCAAAAGATAAGCTTTGGTTGTAGAAAAAATACCACGCTAGTCTTCTTGCGTGGTATCTGTGTCATCTTTTTCTTTGGGTTCTATGTTTTCAGTGTGCTTACATTTTGGAAAGTTTGAACAGCCAATAAATTCGCCTTTTTTCCATTTACGAATTACCAATGGTGCCCCACAAAGTGGACAATCTCTTCCTACTAATGTGGGTTGAGTTTTAACCATGTTTTCATCCGCTTTTTCAACCATCTTAATGAATTTCTGGTAAAAATCATCTAGAAAATCACTACTTTGAGCTTCTCCCATTGATATTTCATCGAGCACTTCTTCCATTTTCTTAGTATAACTTGTGTTAATGACGCTTGAAAAGAATAAGTCTAGCTGTTCAGAGGTCAATTTGCCCTGTTCAGTAGGCATTAAAGCTTTTTGTTTTTTCTCAACGTATTTTCTCGCAAGTAAGGTTCTGTTAGTTTCGGCATAGGTGGAAGGTCTGCCAATGCCATATTCCTCTAAATCCTTAATCAACGTCGCTTCTGTATATCTTGGTTTTGGTTTCGTGTGGTTAAGTTCATGGTCCAAGGTAACGTAAGACATTTTTTCATCTTTTTGAACTTCCATAAATGTATCTAGTTTTTCTTTGTATTCTGGATTTGCTTTATGATACCCCATGAATACAAGTTTTGACCCTGAATAAGTAAATACTTCTCCATGGTTTGACAACATGATTTGTTGTTCTTCATATAAAGCGTCAGACATCAGTGACTGAATGGTTCTTTTATAGATTAAGTCATACACTTTATATTGATGATCACTTAAGTATTGTTTAATCGAATCTGGTGTGCGATGTATCGAAGTTGGTCTAATCGCTTCGTGGGCATCTTGAGCATTGTCTTTTTGTTTAAACTTAACTTTACCCACATAATCATTGCCATACGTGTCTTTGATGTAGTTCAAGGTATCCGTCACGAACTGTGTATTTAAACGGTTAGAATCTGTTCTCATGTAGGTGATTAATCCATTGGTTTCATGGTTGATTTCGATGCCTTCATATAAATCTTGGGCATGCTTCATGACTTGCGCTGCGGACATACCAAGCTTATTAATACCATCTTGTTGAAAGGTGGATGTTACATAAGGCACAGAAGCAGGTCTTGAACGTTTTCTATAAATCACTTCATCAACGTTAAAAGGCCCATCGATGTGGGATAATATTTCATTAAGCTTTGATTCGCTATTTATCCCCTTATTTTTATTGAGTTGATGATCTGCAACAAACTTAGGGAACACCGCTTTCAATATATAATAGGGCTCTGGTATGAATGCCTCAATTTCTTTTTCCAAATCTACAATCATTTTAAGGGCAACACTTTGAACTCTGCCAGCGGACTTAGATTTAATTTTCCTTTGCAGTAAAGGTGAGAGTTTAAACCCGATGATACGGTCCAAAATACGTCTAGTCTCTTGAGATTTAACCAGATTCATATCAATTGTCGTTGGGTGCTCAATTGCCTCTAAAACTGCCTGTTTTGTGACTTCATTAAAAGTGATTCTGTTTTGATCATTCAAATCCAATGCTAGTACATCTGCTAAATGCCATGCGATGGCTTCCCCTTCTCTATCTGGGTCAGTAGCCAGTAAAACTTTATTGCCTTTAGTCTTTTTAATAAGATCTTTGACAATGGTTTGATGTTTTTTATCTACTTTATAGGTAGCCTTAAATCCATTTTCTACATCAACCCCTAAACCGCCTTTACCTTGCTTGCTGAGTTCACGAATATGACCTACAGAAGCATCTACAATATAGTTGTCTCCTAAATATTGTTGGATGGTACGCGTTTTAGCTGGTGATTCTACAATGATTACAGTTTTCATTTAATCCACTTCTTTCACTTTCTATAATTATATATATCGAGTTTTCAACTGTCAAGTGTAAAGCGATACCACTTTTTCTATATATATTGATATATCATATATATGTTTTTTTTACGTATTTTGCTTCAAATGAAAAGCGTTTATAGTTTTTTTTTCAAAGAGTGTCTTTTAAAGGTATGAACGTAACTAAAAAACGGATGTTTATTCTGTTACTTTAAAGCATCTATGATTGATAATTGGTTCAAAAAGAAAAAAAGAGGCTATTCCTCTTTAATTATCAGACGCTTTATAAAGGGCCTCAAGTAAGTCTGGTCGATCTGTAATAATGCCATCTACCCCTAGTTTAATCAATGTTCTCATATCTTCTATCTCATTAACAGTCCAATAAATGCTAGACATTTGATGTCTTCTTAAATCTTCTATGAGTGAAGCTTGAACAAGGTTGGTATATATGCCGGATTCGTTTTTTACGACAATTCGTGCCGATATACGTTTTGGTAAGCGTTTAATCAAGTCATATTGACTGTTTGAAATGCTCGATTTGATTGGCATAATCATCGCTGCATAAGTGGGCTTATAAAAGAAATCTAAGCTAAATGCCGATAATATAACCACTTTGAGTGTTTCATTTGTTGCGGTAGATGTGTGAATTTGGTGGTTTGAAATGGTTCTAAACTTCTCAATCACTTCATCTGAAAAGGATGAAACAATGACTGAATCTTTCATTTGGTACGTTTCAATCAGTTCAAACAGTTTTTGTGCTGCTAACATAAAGGTATCTTCGTTGTTTGTTTTAGTGTCTTTCAATTCCAAAATGAATCGTTTTTCTGGGTAGTTCATGAATAATGATTCTAAAGTTTGAGGCAAAAGCTTATTTAAAACCAATGGATTCGATTCAAAAGCGTAAGGCATCAAGCCATTCACATCGACGAAAGACCTAACATATGGATAGTCGTTATCCTGAATGGTTGAGATGATCTGCGCGTAGGTCAAGTTTCGAATGATTAGTTCATCTCTAAGTTCATTCTCTAATAAATCAAATCGCAAATCTAAGTCATGATGTGAAATCAGTATGTCATCTTTTGTCAAAGCTAAATCTATTTCAAAGACATCGTATTTAGCAGTTTGTTCAAAGGCAAATATTGTATTCTCAGGATACATGGCTTTGGCCCCACCATGGGGAATAATCCAAGGTTTGTTACTCGTATTTATCCATGGGTTATTTCTCTGATAACTTAAGGCTCTCGGACTCAACTCAAATACGGATAAAAGACATAAAAATCCAATGTACATCCATAAAAACGTCTTAATGACTAAGTTTCTTTTTTTCATAAGTTGTCCTTTAATAAAGATTTTATCGGTTCAAAAGAACTACGGTGGATCGGACAAATGCCATGCTTTTTAATGGCTTCGATGTGCATTTTAGTCGGATAGCCCATATGCTTTTTGAATCCATACATGGGATAGTATTCATCCATCATGAGCATGTAATCATCACGAGTGACTTTGGCAATAATCGATGCTGCCGCAATCGAAATAGATTTTTGATCCCCTTTAATGATCGATGCGGTTGGAATACCTAGTTCATCTTCCAACATCATGGCATCTGCCAAGATGTATTCTGGTCTAATTTCTAGACTCTTGATCGCTGAAATCATGGCTTCTTTAGAAGCTCTATATATGTTGATTTGATCAATTTCTTTTGGAGATACCACAGCAATTCCTATTGCAAGTGCTTTCTCTTTTATCAAAGGAATCAATGCTCTTCTTTTCTTATCTGTTAGTTTTTTTGAATCATCAACACCCTCTAAGGTTTCCCCTTTTTTTAAGATGACAGCACACGCCACAACAGGCCCGGCTAAAGGCCCTCTTCCGGCTTCATCCGTGCCTGCTATAAAAGTAACGCCCTTCTCATAAAGGGCGGTTTCATATTCATACAGATTGAAATCTATCAAAAGTAACCCCTCCAAATTGGCCTTCTCGTAAGTCTTTTAAAAGAATTTCATAGACCAAATCATAATTTACTTCATTGCCTTTGATTAATGCGCCTCGTTTTCGCCCAATCGTATCCAGTGTTTGAACAAAGTCGTCAACATCGTTCAATTGATATCTTTTCATGTAGGCTTCTTCATAATATGTTTTTAAGAAATTATGTGCGTATAGACAAACACTATCGGTTGGCAAAATGGTATCTTTAATCGCACCACTCAATGCCAAATGGTAGCCAGTTCTTTCATCATCAAACTTTGGCCATAAAACCCCAGGCGTATCTAGCAATTCAAAATCATTGGAAATTTTAACCCATTGTTGAGATTTTGTGACACCTGGTAGATTGCCAGTTTTGGTCGCTTTACGCTTTGACAATGTGTTGATTAACGTCGATTTCCCAACATTCGGAATACCGATGATCATGGTTCTAATTGCTCTAGGTAATATGCCACGACTGCGTTCTTTTTCTATTTTGTCTTTTAAAATGATATCGGTTGTTGCCCTAAGTTTTTGAATATTTTTGCCAGTGATCGCATCGATTTTAAGACCTGTTAACCCTTTATTAGCATAAAAACTAAGCCATTTATCCAACTCTTTTTGATCTGCCAAACTTGACTTGTTAAAGAGGATTAAGGCAGGTTTTTTCTCAATTATCTCAAGAATTTTTGGATTCATTGAGGACTCTGGAAGACGCGCGTCAACCAAGATAAAAACAATGTCAACTAATTTTAAGTTTTCTTTGATTTGTCTTAAAGCCTTAACCATATGGCCCGGGAACCATTGAACTTGTTTCATTTGACACCTCCAAACTTAGGATAAAACCTAAATATTACTTTGGCGACAATGTCTTGTTCATAAATTAAACCAATTGATCTAGAGTCATGTGAATTAGCGATATTATCACCTAACACAAAGTAAAAACCCTCTGGGATGATATTGCCATCTAGTTCACTAATCAGCTTGCTAACAGCATCAACATGTTCATTAGGCAGTCTTTGAATGACATTCCCATTCACTAATAAATCGTTCGATCCATTTAAGCTCATTGTATCCCCTGGTAATGCAACCACACGCTTAACGTAATGCGTATCGTCCCCTCGTAAATAGTGAGTTTCATCCATAAAAATGACGACAATATCATTTCTTACAGGTAGATAGTCGAATTGATAAACAATAAGTCTATCCTGATCATTAAGTGTCGGTGTCATTGAAGATTGATTCACTTCTGCGGTTACAAAATAAAACGTCGTAATATGAAGTATCACAATGATGCTAATCGAGATAAATGTGAATAAATCGGTAAATTTAAATCGATCGAAGGCCTTCTTCAGTGTAACGTTCTCTTTATTCAAACTTGCTACTTGAGAAACAGATACAATCAATAATACGGATGACAAAATCAGAAGTATCACTTTTTGTGTCTGACTTGAGAAGGTTCTTTCATCGCGGACCAGATACAGTAACGTTAGTCCGACTGCGACAAATGACACGAGTGCCAATGATAACCACTTAAAAAGTCTTTTTTGTTTTAGACTCTTAAGTGCATCATCTGGCGCTTCACCTGATTCAATTATAGCGGCTATGTCTTTTATTTTCATATCATATTTTCCAATTCTGCCATTGTAACCAATACTTGTCTAGGTTTTGTACCTTCGTTTTTAGAAACAATGTTCATTTCTTCTAATAGTTCAACAATGCGCTGTGCCCTGTTAAAGCCTATCGAAAACTCTTTTTGAATGCTGTTAATGGACGCACTGTTTTCTCTTACAACAAACTGCGCCACTGGATACATTAAATCATCACTCGCTGCAGATTCCTTTTTAACACTGTACGTTCTTAAAGACTCATGGTCAAATAAATAATCTGGGCCCATTTGTGCGCGGATAAAATCCGTGATTTTTTCAATTTCTGAATCTCGGACAAAGGCACCTTGTAAACGAACAGGTCTTTCAGCTTCTTTCAAAAGCATGTCACCTTTACCAAGTAGGGTTTCTGCCCCTGCGCCATCCAAAATAACGTTTGAATCAACATAAGATGCAACTCTAAAGGCAATTCTCGTCGGAATATTAGCTTTAATCGTACCCTTAACGACATCTGTTGTCGGTCTTTGAGTCGCAACCAAGACGTGAATACCTGCGGCTCTTGCTTTTTGTGTCAGTCTTTGAATAGCCTCTTCAACATCATTAGCTGAAACCATCATTAAATCCGCCAATTCATCGATGACAATGATGATGTATGGCATCTTTGTTAACGATTGGTCCATCTTAACTTTTTCATTGAATCCTTTTATATCTTTTACTCTATTTTGAGAAAACGTCATAAAACGACGGTCCATTTCTTCAACTGCCCAAGAAAGTGCAGTAGAAGCCATTTTTGGGTCGTTAATAACAGGTGTTACCAAGTGAGGTAGATCATTATAAAGCGTTAATTCAACCATTTTCGGATCGATTAATATGAATTTCACATCGTCTGGACTGTTTTTCATTAGTAAAGATACAATGATGGTATTCACACAAACACTCTTACCGCTGTTGGTGGCACCAGCAATTAAACCATGAGGCATTTTTGCAATATCTGCATAAATGTTATGGCCATCAATATCAACGCCTAATGCAATTTTTAGTGGATGATCAGCATCGTCTAAAAATTCTTTATCATCAACAACATTTCCAAAAGCAACCATCTCAGGAATAACGTTTGGAATTTCCAAACCTACATAAGGCTTTCCAGGAATTGGTGCTTCTATACGAAGGGATTTTGCAGATAAATTCATCATCAAATTGTCTTTAATTCGTCCTACTTCTTTTACATTTACGCCAGGTTCTAACTCAATTTCATGTCGGGTAACGGTAGGGCCTTTGGTGATGTTTTTAACTTTCCCAGGTACGTTAAACTGAAGTAACGTTTCATTAACGACTTCTTCTTGTTTAATGAGCCATTCAGGACGTGAATCTTGATCACGGTGAACTTTAGAAAACAATGATGGCGAAGGATACACGTACTTGTTTTCTTTTTTGAAGATTGGTTTTGGTTTTTCTGTTTGAGGTCTTTGGATCTCTTTTTTTGTCAAAGTCTCTACCTCAGGTTTATCCGGTTGTTTTACGTATTGGAATTGATCATCAATGATTGGATTATCGTTTGTCTCAAATCGTTCAAATAAGTGATTTGTTCTAGAAATGGTATCGATTTTATCTTCTAATACAGGTTCCTTAACTGGATACTCAAACTCTGAAACCACGATTTTTTCCTGTTCATGAATGTAAGTTTCTTTCGGCAATTCTACGAAAGACTCAATTGGCTTTTTCTTAACGAACGGTACTTCAATCTCGACTTCTTTAGTTCTTGGGTCTTCGTATTTACGGCTGGTATCAACAATCGCATCTTCACCAAATATTTTCTTTCTGTCTTGATTTTTAACAATGATGGATTTAAATTCAGCGTAATCTCCTAAGTCTGTCATAGGCTTATTTCTAAAAGCGTCGTACCGTTTTCTGATGTCTCCAGTGTTTCTAGAAATAAATGGTGCCACGGTTTCATCTTTAACTGACATGCCAAAAATAGGTGAAATAAACTCTGTGGTTTTGAATTTTTTTAACCCTTCTTTTTTTAACCCTTCAATTTTAATGAACTGTGGTATATGAAAATCTGTTTGATCTTTTTTTTGCAATATTTCTATGGGTTTTCGATTAAATAGACTCATCTTCTTCACCTTCTAAATCAGACGAATCCTGACGGATTTCATCGTATATGTTATCAACGCCTGCATCTAAAGTCTTTTCGACTTCAAATACATTTTTACTGTATATTTTATATGTTTCTTCGCCAACGATCCCAATGATCGCCAAACATATCTTATTAATGATTTGTTGTGTGACTTTATCGACCGTTACTTTTCTGATCCAATAAGCTGGATTCACGATGTTTATCGCAGAAAAAATGTCTCCTAAACGCTTCTTAATTTTGAACTTCTTTTCTGTTTTCATAATCACCGATTCGTCTACCGTTGTTTTAACAGAATAAATCATCATTAAGTTTGCTAAGGTTTTACCTCTGAAGATTCTCAATAACCTTGAATCACTAAAAATCTTATCGACTCGATCGGTTATGTAGTGCCCCAACATCAAAGTCTCATCGATCGTAAGTTCTAACAAAGGGTATTTGCTATTCGGATAAAACTTTACTGCAATATCTTTAGCTAAATCCATTGAAATGGTTCTAACATGTGAAACAAGGCCAACTTCTTCTTTTAATTTCTTATCTTTAAACAAGGCTTGAGCATCCTTGATTAGTAGTTTAATTTCCTCTTCATCTATATCCGGTTCTACTGCTTTACGATAGAATCTCTTGGATTGCATGGTTTTAAGTAGTGTATAAAAATATAGCAGTAAAAGCAATAAAAATCCAAAAGCGATGCCTGATAAGAATACGATTAGATAGCCAATATCGAATCTAAAATCAAAAAAACCTAGTATATTCAAATCAACCCCACCTTTCTTTGTTAATTATACCATTAAATCAAATCAAAGTTAAAGGTTTATCTTTGATAAAGCCTGACACACTATTAATTTGTTTCATTTTATGCGATAATGGTTTTGGTGATTATATGAAAAAGTATTTAATTGTGTGCGACTTAGATGGCACATTACTCAATGAAAAAAGTGAAATTTCTATCGAAACAGAAACTTACTTAAAGAAATTAAAATCTGACGGTCACAAAATTGTGATTGCGACTGGCAGGCCTTTTAGAGGCTGCTATCATTATTACAGTCAACTCGAACTCGATACGCCGATTATTACTGACAATGGTGGGGCGATTGAGAATCCAACTGACCCAAAATTCAAAAAAATAGCCGTACGAATTCCAAAACGAGTGGTTGATAAGGTTTTTGATTTTTCAGAGCCTAACATTGTAACTGCTTTTTACAGCGTTGAAAATGGGTTATATGTGTACAAACCTACTGAACGTCTGAACTGGCTTTATCATCAAAATGAAGACACTTTCTTTGTGGAAGGTCCCTTCACAAAAGCGGGTTTGCCTGAACCTTCAGGCATGATGTTCATAGTGAAAAGTTCATTCAAAGAAGCTTTTCAATCCTTTATTGATAATGAAACAGAAGGTCTTCTTACATTTAGAGACTGGGGTTCAGATGCAAAAAATGCCATTTTTGAAGTATATCAAAAAAGAACTTCAAAATCGGAAGCAATGAGTTTGGTTAGACAACATTTGAATATTGATTCAACAAACGTTATTGCCTTTGGAGATGGTGCAAATGATATTGACATGATTGAACTCGCACATCACGGCGTTGCCATGGTGAATGGGATTATGGACCTTAAAGCAATTTCAAACGATATTACGACAAAACCTAATACAGAAAATGGCGTTATAGATTATCTAAAATCATACCTAAAAGAGTGATATTTCTCACTCTTTTTTTAAACAAAAAACCGCACAATTGTGCGGTTTTATTGATTATTTGATTTTTTCTAAATGCCAAATATCGCGGTTGTACTCTTCCATGGTTCTATCGGTTGAGAAGAACCCTGATTTTGCAGTGTTGATGATTGATTTTTTCAACCATTCGCTACGATTTTGATACATTTTATTTGCTTTTGCTTGCGCTTGTGCATACGCTCTAAAATCTTTTAATACAAAATAAATATCACGTTCTAGTAAGTTACGTCTAATTTCTTCAAATTCGTTTGGTGAAACGGTATCGAAGAATCCATTGGTTAGTTGGTCTAAGACCCTCTTAATATGCGGGTCTTTTTGATACAACTCATATGGGTTATATGAATGTTCAGCCATTAAGCTGGTGACTTCTTCGGCATTCATTCCAAAAATGAAGATGTTGTCATCGCCGACCAATTCAGCAATCTCAACATTCGCACCATCCATCGTACCGATCGTTAAGGCGCCATTCATCATAAACTTCATATTGCCTGTACCTGATGCTTCTTTTGAAGCGGTTGATATTTGTTCAGATAAATCAGCAGCTGGCATGATGGTTTCTGCATAGGTTACGTTGTAGTCTTCAACAAAAACAACTTTTAAGTACTGATTGGTTTCTGAATCATTATTCACTTTATCGGCAATTGTATTGATCAACTTAATTACTTTTTTAGCGAAATAATAAGTTGGGGCAGCCTTCGCTCCAAAAATGAAACTTTGAGGGTGGAAGTGCTTGCGTACTTCTGGATTAGTTTTTAACTCATTATAAATATGCATGATATGCAATGCGTTCATTAATTGACGTTTATACTCATGAAGGCGTTTAACTTGAATATCAAAAATGGAATTCGGGTCTAGCTGAACGCCATTTTCGCGCATGATTTTATCAGATAATGCTTTTTTACGAGCGAATTTCATTTCATCATAACGTTTTTGTATGTTTGGATTATCAACAAATTCAAGTAATCCTTCTAGTTTGGTTGTATCATGAATCCAATCTTGACCAATGGTGTCTTTAAGGATACTTACTAACTCTGGGTTTGATTGTAATACCCATCTACGGTGTGTAATCCCATTGGTTTTGTTGTTGAATTTAGTTGGGTAATAATCACTGAACGTTTTCATTTCAATATTTTTTAAAATGTCAGTGTGTAGTTGTGCAACACCATTAACCGAGAATGACCCTACAATAGCCAAACTTGCCATGTGAATCATGCCATTTTTGATGATTTGCATTTCTTCTACTTGTTTGCCATAATCTCCAAATTTAGCTTTTAATTCTAGTTCAAAGCGACGGTTAATTTCTTCTGTAATGGTATAAATTCTTGGTAGTAGTGGTTGGAATAATCGAATAGGCCATTTTTCAAGGGCTTCAGCTAAAATAGTGTGGTTGGTATAAGCAACACAGTTTTTGGTGATTTCCCATGCTTTTTCCCATTCCATACCCTCTTCATCAACCAAAATACGCATCAATTCAGGAATGATCAAAGTTGGGTGGGTATCATTGATATGGAATACTGCTTTTTCACTTAAGTTTTCAAGGGTTCCATATTGTTTTTTATGTTTTCTAATAATCGCATTAACGCCTGCAGATGAGAACAAATACTGTTGTTTAAGACGCAAAATCTTTCCTTCATCTGTCTCATCGTTTGGATATAACATTTCAGAGATTTGTCTTAATTTCTTATGGTATTCAAATGTACCACCTTGGTTTTCATAACGATCACTAGGTTCAGCACTCCATAATCTTAATGTGTTAATGACCTCATTTTTGTATCCTACGATTGGCACATCGTATGGCACTGCCTTAACGTATTCTGCATTTTTATGAAGCACAGATAGTTTTCCTTTGTCATCGACGTGTAGCTCAATATGTCCATAAAATGGAATATCAACAGATTCATCATCTCTTCTAATTTCCCATACATGGATGTCTTTTAGCCATCTATCTGGATACTCAACTTGATAACCATTTTCGATTTTTTGTTTGAAAAACCCATAACGGTATCTGATACAGTTTCCATGAACTGGCAAAGCTAAGGCAGCAACGCTATCCATAAAACAGGCAGCTAGTCTACCTAGCCCACCATTTCCTAAACCTGCGTCTGTTTCCTTGTGTTCAACTTCATTAATATCTAGGCCTAAATTGTCAAACGCTTGTTTGACCACGTCATAAACGCCAGCGTTCATTAAGTTATTTGTGATCATTCTTCCCATTAAAAATTCCATTGAGAAGTAGTAAACTTGACGTTTATCAGCTTCGATTTTATTGGTATTCTTCCAGTCTGTCGAAATGTGTTCTTTTAGTAATGTTCCAAGCGCAACATATTGTTGATAAGCGTTGGAATCCTTAAAATCAATGGCATACGTATTTTCTAATTGTGTCACGAATGCTTGTTCAAATGTTTTAGCATTTGTAAAAATATTTGTCATTGGTATTCTCCTTCATAGTTCGTTCACTTAAATTATAGCATAAAGGCACCCTACAATAAGGTGCCTTATAAGTGCAAACGATTACATTTTATCCCTTGAATTTCAAAACAACTGCCGTTAATGGCCCTAATGTTATCTTTATGTGAAATCCACGTTGATGTCTTGGTTCCTCAAATGTATGCAATTCTAATCCATTGTACTGATCCGAACCCCCATATTTAATCAGGTCACTGTTGATTAATTCTGTGTAAATACCTTTCATTGGAACACCAATTTCAAAATTATGATAGACCACTGGCGTCATATTTAACACAACGACAACATGCTCTCTTCTATCTTTTGAATACCTTATGAAACTATAAATGCTTTGCTCAGCATTCGTGGAGTCAATCCATTCGAAACCCTCTTTAATGTGGTCTGTTTCATAAAGCGCTTTTTCTGTCTTATATAAGTAGAACAAATCTCTTACAAAATGATTGGCTTTGTCGTGTGATTGGAATTCAAAAAGATTCCAGTCTAGTTGACGATGAACGCTCCATTCTTGAAAATGGGCGAATTCTTGACCCATAAACAGAAGTTTTTTACCTGGATGTGTAATATAAAGTCCCATCAGTAAGCGATAATTCGCAAACTTTTGCCAATAATCGCCAGGCATTCTTGTAAGGAGTGTCCCTTTACCATGAACCACTTCATCGTGTGAAAAAGGCAAAACAAATTGTTCTGAGAAGGCATAGGTTAGGCCAAATGTTATGTCATGGTGGTGCCACTTACGATGAATCGGTTCACGCTTGAAATATCTTAACACATCATTCATAAAACCCATATTCCATTTATAGTTGAAGCCAATGCCACCCATGTCCACTGGTCTAGTAACGCCATCAAATGCAGTTGAGTCCTCAGCCATAAATAAAACACGATCGTCTTTTTTAAAAAGCGTTTCTGAAGCAAGTCTTAAAAAGCCCTTGGCCCCTTCGTCTGTGCCGTTTCGAGGATCACCTAAAAAATAGAGCAAATTAGACACCGCATCTACTCTAAATCCATCCACATGGAAATAATCCATCCAAAATAGTGCATTAGATATTAAAAAACTTCTGGTTGGACCTTTTGCCAAATCCAGATTAGCAGTGCCCCACACTTCATTTTCACGTTTCCAAGTCTCAGTATGTTCATAAAGAGGCGTTCCATCAAAGAAATATAGCCCGTGTGGGTCTTTGCAAATATGTCCGGGCACCCAGTCCATAATGACACCGAATTCCGCTTGATGTAATCTGTCAATTAAATACATTAAATCTTTAGGGACACCGAAACGAGCGGTTGCCGCATAATATCCAGTACCTTGATACCCCCAAGAATCATCCAGTGGGTGTTCATAAATGGGCATGAGTTCGACGTGGGTAAAGTTTTGTTCTCGAAGGTGTTTAATCAATTGTTCAGCAATCTCATTATAGTTGAAAAACTGTCCGTATTTTGTACGCCAAGAGCCCAAATGAAGCTCATAGATTAAGAGGGGTCTTTCATAGACTTTTTCTTTGGTGTACATCCAAACATCGTCTTTCCATTCGTAGTCCTCGATGTCGTAGACTTTTGAAGCAGTTCCAGGTCTGTTTTCCGCGAAATTCGCATAGGGATCTGCCTTATAAAGCTTACCTTGTGGCGTGAAAATAACGTACTTGTATTTTGCCCACTCAAGATTCCATGGGATTTCAATAGACCAAATGCCCATATCATCTATTTTAGAAAGGATATGAGCTTCTTCTTGCCAATTGTTGAAATCACCCACAACACTTACCATTCTTGCGTTTGGCGCATAAACGGTAAACCTAGTGCCTGTGATGAGGCCTTTGTCATCCTTAAGTAAAAACGATCCAAAAATCCTGTGCGCATCAAAAAGTTTACCTTCATTGTAAAAATAAGCATCTTCTGGTGTAATTTTAAACATCAACTTTCCCCATTTCTATTTAATATGTCTTCAATATTTGACTGACTAAATCCTTGTTGGTATAAGGTTTGTCTTATTTTTTCATTTCGTTTTGAAAGGTCTAAATGTTTGTATTTCCTCATAAGTTTTTCAACTGTGTTTTCTAGATGTTGTTTTGAGTCAAATACTTTTAAATCCAAGTATTGGTCTAAAAGCGGATTGATAGCCTCATAAGCATAGCCCTTAGCCAAAAACTGCCTTAAAAGTGTATTTTTCGCCATCATTTGATTTGGTTTTTTGCTTAGTTTTACTGCCTTTTCTATTTTGGATTCAAGGTTATCCTCTTTTAGCGAGCCTTTAAACGTATCGATGATGGCTTGACTAATGCCTTTTTGTCTCAAACGTTCTTGAATCCGGTTAAACCCATATTTCGATTGATACGCTTCTACTATTATTCTAGCATATTCTTTATCATCTAGGTATTTCAATTTTACGTAGCTTTTTGTCAGACTTTCAATGAAAGCTTCTTGTGCATTTAAACTTCTCAAATACGTCTTAAACTCTTTTTCCGTTTTTGGTTTTTTCAAATACATCAAGGCTTTTCGCTTGATAAGGGCAAGTTCATTAAATAATGTGATTGATTTGAAGACCTTAGAATCGATTTCTTTGCCTTTATGAAGGTAAAAATGAAGCACTGTCTCATCTTCAAACATGAAGGTTTCTTCATCAAATGTAACTGAGTATCCATATTTAACTTTTTTTATTTTAGTTATTTTCATAGGCCACCAAGTATTCGATTGCAGATTGTTTTTGTAAGTCATAATCACTTCTGATCAAGCGCTGTTGATATTCGTTGATTAAATAAAGCGTTGTTTCATAGTTTAGAGTCCCTGTGACTTGGAGTTGATGTTCTTTTTGAAGCAACAACACCTTAGCTTCTAACTCTATAGTGAATAACGTTTCATTGAATTCTTTAGTTGATGTTTCTAAAAGGTTAACCATTTCCACTAAGGCTTCATGTCTTTCTAATGAATCGTTTAGCGTTAGTTCTTTTTCATAAACTGGATAAGGCAGTTCGAACACTTGATGATTTGAAACCGTCTCATCCGGTTCGATGCCTCCTTTTACAGAGTTTAGATTAGGAGACAGCCAATACCCTTGTGTCATATTTAAGAAGGTATGTTCGCCTTGTTTTTTAAGGGCATAAGACACCTGATATACATCTTTCCCATAACTCTTTTCACCCATCAAGTAATACCCACCATTTTCTCTCATCGCAATTGCCAAGACTTCACTAGCTGAAGCACTGTTTTGATTAATCAATACCACAATTGGATAGATTTTTCTTGTTTTACCTGGCGTTGGATAGTATTTATCATAATGATTATCGTATACCCTGTGCATAGAAACAAAGGCTTCTTCGCCCGTCATGAACGCTTTAAGAATTTCAACAACTGCTGCTAAGTAACCTCCACCATTATTTCTAACATCAATAATCAATCCGTTTAGTGTCACCGACTCTAATTGCTCTAAATAAGAGACAAAAAGATCCGATGAAGCGCTTGAAAAACGGTTTATATCAATCAGCCCAATTTGGTTATCAAGCATTTGATAGGTAACTGAGTTTAACGGGATTTCTTTAACCTTAAGTTTGACTGTTAGGTCTAAATCTCCTCTTCGGATTCCCAAAACAAATTCATCACCTAGTTCACCCACTAAGAGCGTTTGTTTTTCTTGATAACTCATCACGTCTAAAGATTGGTCATTAATTTTTGTGATGACATCAAACGGATAAATCATCGTATTATACCCAGAAAAAGGGTTAACCTCAGTAACAAGCAATCCTGTTTGGATGTCAGTGACAGAAATGCCTATCCCGTGATAAGCCTCATTGAGTTCTATGGTTCTTGTGTTTTGTTCATAAATGTAGGTGTAAGGATCTTTTAGTTTCTCAATGATTTCATCGATACTCTTTACATCATTAAGTTCGAAATCTAGCGGTTTATAATAGTAATTATCCAAAATGGTATAAAGTTCATATTCTGCAGGTCTTGTTAAAAAAGCAGGTGCGAACTCGGAGCACCCGCTTAAAAAACCTATTAAAAGGCCAATTACGATTAATAAAATTTTTTTAGTCTTTACTAAAGCCACGCCCAACCGCCTCTTTCGTATCAGTCATGAATGTGAATGCTAATGGGTCTATTTGATCAATGACTGAACGCATTCTATTCACTTCTCTTTGATTCATGGTACAAATAATCAGTTTGCTTTTTTCAGATGAATAGCCACCTTCTGCGTCAATCAGCGTACAGCCTCTATCCACAGTTTTATAGATGGCTTCTTTAACCTTTATAGGTTCTTTAGAAATAATGAACATCGTTTGACTTGCTCGACCTTTTATTGAGACGTTATCTACAATCAGTGACGTCAAGAATACTGAAGCAACCGCATAAATAAACAGTTCAACATCTTTAAACACAATTAGCGATAAAATTACAATAACACCATCGGTGAAATAGAATATGAATTGATATGGAAAATGAAGTTTTTTATGTAAGATGTTTTGAATGATATCCATACCACCCGTAGTGCCACCATTTCTAAAAACTAGACCTAACCCGAGCCCCACTAAAATTGAACCTGATAGTGCTGCGATGATTAGTTTCGAATCAGATACTTGATTCATAATAATCGTATCTTCAATGTTCATAAGTTCAATAATAGAGAGAATCAAAGGGGATGCAATCGAACCAAAAACAGTTCTAATGAAAAAACTCTTTCCAAGAATCAATAACCCAATAATCAACAATCCAATATTAAGTATGTAAATCATTAAAGTCGGATTAATCTGGGATTGGAAAACAACGGCTAACCCCATGACACCGCCTATTACCAAATCTTCTGGTAATAAGAAAAAGTAAAACCCTAGTGTCATTAGTGTGACACCAAATACAATATTCAAGAACTCTTGAACCATTTTTTTATTCATATATTTATCCCTTTTTAAGATAGGCGTTAATGAAGCCATCTATTTCACCATCCATTACTTGTGTTGTTTGACTTGTCTCATGCTGGGTTCTATGGTCTTTAACCATTTGATAGGGGTGGAATACATAGGATCGGATTTGAGACCCCCACCCAATCTCTTTTTGGTCGCCTTTAATATCTGATAGCAACTGCATCTGTTTTTGTATTTCTAATGCTGCAAGCTTTGATTGAAGTAAAGTCATGGCTGTTTCTTTGTTTTTTAATTGACTCCGTTCATTTTGACATGTAACAACGGTATTAGTCGGTAAATGCGTAATACGAACCGCACTATCGGTAGTATTGACGCTTTGTCCGCCTGCACCGCTACTACGGTAAACATCAATCTTTAGATCTTCGTCGCTGATGTTAACTTCAATACGTTGGTCAATTTCTGGGATAACTTCGCAGCTCACAAAAGAGGTGTGTCTTCTTGCGTTAGAATCAAAGGGTGAGATGCGTACCAATCGATGAACGCCGTGTTCACTTTTTAAATAACCATAAGCAAACTTACCCTTGATTTTTAACGTGACACTCTTAATGCCTGCTTCTTCACCGGACTGATAATCTAAGATTTCAACCTTAAAATTCTTTCTGGTTGCGTAGCGTTGATACATTCTAAAAAGCATTTCACACCAGTCTTGTGACTCGGTACCTCCAGCGCCAGGATGCAGTTCAATAATCGCTGGCAAATCATCGTAAGGCCCATCTAAAAGAACCAAGGTTTCAAACTCTTTAAGTTGTTTATCCAATAGGTGAACTTCCTTCGAAATCATATCCCAATCTTCTGTTTGTTCCTCTGTAACACCAGCAAGTTCTTCTAAGGTTTCTTGTTGGGCAAAAAGTTGTTCATAAGTATCAATTTCTTCTTTTTGATTGTTGGTTTTCTGAATGATTGCTTGTGCATGTTTCACATCATCCCAAAAATCAGACGCACTCATCAATTCGTTTTGTTCTAAAACAGAAGCTTTTAAAGCATTAATGTTTAACGCCTTTTCTAAATCTTCTAGTCGAGTTTTAAAAGAAGCAATGTATTTGTTTAATTCATATCTTTCCACAATGTACCTCCAAGTAGTTTGTCCATATTTACCTTTAAAAAAGACTAAATAACGGTCTAATCCATTCATTTATTCATTCATTGGTATTCGTCGATACAGTTAATATTAAAGTTATCGTATCTTCATAAAAAGTATATCATAAAACACAAAGAAAAAAATAAAAGCATGCCCTAGAGGGCACACTTTATTAACGTTTCCAGTTTGGCATGTTGCGTTGGTATTTATTTTTCTTAACTTTAGCGGGTTTCTTGCGTAATTCTCCGCCTTCATTGGTTTTAGTATTTTTGACAACTTCTTCTCTTTCAGCATTTTGGCGAATTTGAGCTCTTAAAACAAAAGTTGTGATGTCTTTTGAAATATTTGCTGTCATTTCATTAAATTTTCTAAACCCCTCGTTTTGATAGATTTGAAGAGGATTACCTTGTCCATAAGATTGAAGCGATACCGCTTGTCTCAACTCACTCATCTCATCAATGTGCTTAGTCCAATGTGTATCAATAACCCTTAAAGCAACCACTTTCAAGAACTCTTTAAAGATTTCTTCTGGAAAGAGTGATTTCTTAAGGTTGATTTCCTGATCAGCTAATGACTTAACATAAGAAACAATCGAGTTTTCGTCTAACTTAGCAAGCGCTTCTTTTTGAAGTGTGCCTTTGTTAAAGGTTGAGCCATCTAAATGTGAAATGATTGCATCATCATGAATTTCAAACTTATTACGACCTAAATTCACAATGTGTTGATTTAAGGCATATTCTAAATGACTATCCATTGCTTTTCTAACAAATGGTTCGATATCATCATTGGTTAATACAAATGTGCGTTCGGCATACATCACTTCTCTTTGTTTTCTTAATACATCGTCATATTTTAAGACGTTTTTACGAGAATCGTAGTTTTGACCTTCAATGCGTTTTTGGGCACTGCTGACAAATTTAGAAAACATTTTAGATTCAAGCGGCTGTGTTTCTCCTGTTTTTTTATCCATATTTAATCGAGAGATTCTAGCAATGTTTTGTTTAAAAGACTCGCCACCAAATCGCATTAGAAGTTCGTCTTCGGCAGATAAGAAGAATCTCGAATATCCTGGGTCTCCTTGACGTCCCGAACGTCCTCTTAACTGGTTGTCGATACGCCTAGATTCATGTCTTTCTGACCCGATAACGGCTAAACCGCCAAGTTCAACAACGCCTTCTCCTAATTTGATGTCTGTCCCACGGCCAGCCATATTGGTTGCGATGGTAACAGAAAACTTCTCACCAGCTTTGGCAATGATATCGGCTTCTCTTTCGTGTTGTTTAGCATTTAACACATCGTGTTTAATGCCACGTCTGTTTAACAATTTAGATAACAACTCGGAGGTTTCAACCGCAACTGTACCTAATAGAATAGGTTGTCCTTTTTTATGTCTAGCCTCTACTTCATTAATTAAGGCTGTGTATTTTTCTTCCAAAGTTACGAATAAGAAATCAGGGGCATCTACACGAACAACCGGTTCGTTTGTTGGTACTTCCACGACATACATATTGTAAATCTCTCTAAATTCTTCTTCTTCAGTCTTTGCGGTCCCTGTCATTCCTGAAAGTTTCTTATACATTCTGAAAAAGTTTTGGTATGTTATGGTTGCAACCGTGACGGTTTCTTTCTTGATTTCGACATTTTCTTTAGCTTCTAGCGCTTGATGAAGGCCTTCTGAGAACTGTCTGCCTGGTAACACACGACCTGTGAATTGGTCAATGATCAAGACGGCATCTTCGACCACCATATAATCTTTATCTCTAAACATAATATAGTTTGCTCTTAAGGCATTATTAATATGATGTAATAAGGTCACGTGATCTAAATCATATAAGTTCTCGATTCTAAAAGCCTGTTCTGCTTTCGTGATGCCTGAATCGGATAATTCAATCGATTTAGTTTCAATATCAATGTAGTAATCTTCATCATTCAATGCTTTTGTAAAACGGTCAGCTGCTTGGTATAAGTTTTGGTTTTGTTTAGCACCGCCCGATATGATGAGTGGTGTTCTTGCCTCATCAATTAAGATAGAGTCAATTTCATCGATGATGGCGTAATTTAATCCGCGTTTTTGAACCATGTCTTTGGCGTATAAAACCATGTGATCTCTTAAATAATCAAACCCAAGTTCAGAGTTTGTTGAGTATAGGACATCACAAGCATAAGCTTCCTTCTTTTCTTCCGATGAAAGTGCGCGTATATTCAGTCCAACACTTAACCCTAAAAAGCGATATATTTCGCCTATTGGGCCTTCTGCTTCACGTCTGGCTAGATACTCATTGACAGTAACAATGTGCACACCATTTCCGGATAAAGCATTTAGATAAGCTGGCATAACTGCGGTAAGTGTTTTCCCCTCACCTGTCTTCATTTCAGCTATATTACCGCCATGAATGGCGATTGCCCCTAATAATTGAACGTAATATGGATAAAGCCCTGTTACACGTTTAGAAGCTTCTCTAACCACTGCGTAGGCTTCAACTAAAACTTGATCAAGTGTTTCGCCCGCTTTAACTCTTTTTTTAAATGCTTCCGTTTTTGCTTTTAAATCGCCATCAGACAAGGCTGACATCTCACTTGCTAACGCATCGATTTTATCTGCTAAAGGTCTTGCTTTTTTGAGTTCCTTCAGACCCGCATCAAACCATTTTTTAAACATTAGATCACATCTTTCTTTTTATATTATCTCTATTAAATGATACAACATAAAGGGCTTCAATACAAGAAAAGCCCATCATTTTACATAAAATATAAATCAAAGTGCTTTTCAGTGTCACTATTAATAGTGTAACTGGGATCACTTAAACCCTATAAACCTATTATAAAGCGTTCTTTATAAACCTAATAGAGGACAAAAATCGTAGTATTTAAAGTCTTTCATGAATAAAAAAAGACTGAAACGCTTCTAAGCTCATTACGTCTTTTTAACGTTACAGTTCGTTACTAATGGGTTTGACACTATAGTTGGTTCAGTCTTCCACTTTTTATTTCATAAACTTTATCACAAATAGGAAGCATAGACTTATCGTGCGTTACGATCACTACAGTCACTTTTTCTTCTTTACTAATTCGGTATAATTCTTTTATGACAAGTTTTGCGTTATCCTCATCTAGGTTTCCTGTCGGTTCATCCGCTAATATTAAACCTGGGTTTTGAATGAGTGCTCTTGCAAGAGACACTCTTTGTTTTTCTCCACCAGATAGGTTTTTTGTTTTTTTGTTTTTAAGCGATTGAATGCCGAATTTATCAATGAGACTGTTTGCTTTGTCAAAATAGTTTTTTTGTGTTTGCTTGTCTAGATGTAGCACAGGCAATGTAATATTTTCTAATGCCGATAAATAAGGTATGAGCATATATTCTTGAAATACAAATCCAATGTGCTTATTTCTGAATTCTGTTAAAGCTTGGTCATTTAGTCTATCGATATTTGTATTATCAAATACATACCTTCCAGAAGATAGTTTATCTAGCGTACCAAGAATGTTTAAAAGTGTTGTTTTTCCACTTCCTGATGTCCCTACTATGCCTATCAAATCACCCTCATTGATCGTAATAGAGACGTTGTTGAGTATATAGGATTTTTCACCATCATAGGATTTAAATCCATTCGTAATTTCAATCATGTTAATCTCCTCTTCGTTAATTTCTTTGTAGATAATCTCATAAAACTGATTACGGTTGAAAGTATCATACAACAAATAAGTGGCAGCGTGAATAAACTGATAAACCCTAGGGCATCTGTCATTAGTGGCGTATGATGAGTGATGTTATAGACTAAAATGAATATAGAACTTATCATAAATGATACGCCTAAGAGTATACTCATCATGAACCCATTTTCTATAGCCGTTTCTGTGATTAGATCCTTTTTGGGATGTCCAAGAATAAACCTCAGTTTAAATTCTTCTAACCTGCCATTGATGGATACGATTATAATCATAGACATAATCGCAATCATGAGAATACCTAAAATCCATAGAAGATTTATTACAAGCGTGCTGTTAATACCTGTGGCATCAATTTTCTGCTCTATGATAGAATCATGGGTAGTTATATCAAAATGTGCTTTTTTTTCAATTGATTCAAATAAATCAGATATATAGTTAAAATCACTTGCGTTCTTTTGAATCACATATAGTGAGTCAAAGTTGTAAACAAAGCCACCATCCGCCAACTCTAAGGATATGTCTTTTTGGAATAAACTATACGCTTGGTAATCCATAACAACCGTAGGTATTGATCCAAATTCTAACGAATCAACTACGGTAAAGTTCTCTTGTCCAATCGTTAAGATACCATCTATAACAAGCCCGTTCATCTGCGTGTTTGTGTAAACGTTCTTGGCCATAAGTTCGTTTTCAACTAACAATTCAGTTTGCTCGTAAACACCTTTATCAGAGATTAAATAGTTTAAATATGCCTCACTCGTCCCTATAATGCGAACCCTTTGATTAAAAAGTGTAATCTCGTCAGAAACAATAGGAATTACATTAATCCCCTTATCTAGTAGTTTAAGATAAAGGTTATACTCAGTAATTCGGCTCGTGTCTCCATGGATTGCAATCAGATCTTTTTCGAATAGCGTCTCGTTAGTTTTATTCGTCTTTATCATTGAACTTGCAAGCAGATAAGTCAAAAATAAAATTAAAAACACAAGTATGTATGTATAAGATACAAGTGTTTTTTTAAGACTTGAACGAATGTGTTTTTTTAAAACAAGTTTACTAATCACGTTTCTATCCCCATTTTATGCTTTGCATGATGAACTTTGTTTAAAAACCTTTTTGTTGCTGGTAAAACAATCATTAAAGTCAGAATTAGTAATAGCACAATCATGCATAAACTCACTAGGTTATAATAGTTAAAGTAATGCCATATTGATGAACCGTTGTTTACTCTAAAGAATATAAACATACCAACATAACTCAAAATGAATCCTCCTGTAATAAGTAAAATCCAACTAAGGACGATCAACTTATACTGAGTCTTTTGGTTAATTCCAATCGTTTTCATGTAAGAAATGTCTGTCTTAATCTTTTGCAGACTATTAAGTAAGTTAAGGACAAAAATCACAATAAAAGCAATTAAGACAATGCCAATTACAAATATGTTTGATAATATAGCATTTTTGTACATAGAACTGATTTCATCATGATACTCGTTGTAACTTCCAATACGACTCGTATAGGCATCATAGTCGACGCCTAAATCATTAAACAGTGCTTTAACATCTTCTGTTTGAACCTCGTGATCAAAAATTACTTGTGCGTACTCATACCTTGGAGGGTTGACTGAATACTTTAAGAAATCTTTTTCCATAATAAATGCTCTGCTATTTAAAACTCGACCTTCTACATATTGATTTGTCTCAATGAGATATTCTTTATATATAGATGCCTCACGAGTATCCTTAATGACCGCTGCAACCTCAAATTCAATGGGTGTATCATCAATGATAAGAATCATTTTAGAGCCTATCGAGTTTTCTCTCATAAATCTTTTAAGAGAGGTTTGTTGGTCAAGTACAATTGGATTGTCTATCTCTTCAAAAGATAAAGATCCGTGTAAAACTTCAACGTCATCTGTGACTAGATATCCTTGATGACCAGACGTCTGTACAGGAATGCCACCAATATAAAAATCATCAGAAACAACATCAATGGTTATGGATTGACCGGTTGATAACCCAAAAACAGAACTATATACTACTTTTTTTTCAGCTAAAGATTGCATATTTTTCAAAAATAGACCTCTGTTCAAGATTACTTGATTCTTAGGCATATCTTTAATAGCCAATAGCCTTGCTTCATAATTAACTTTTATATCGGTTAATGAAAATAAACATAGAGAACAAAACATGATGACCGATGTCAATGTGATAAGTGCTCTAGCTTTGTAACTCAGTAATTGATGGATTGTAATCTTTAGTAGTCTCATTTAGCTTTGTAAATCTCCTTAATTGCTTCATGCATATGCTTTAAATAAAACGCCCCTGTTTGAACTTCAGAAACATTTATAACCCCGACTGTAATCGGTAATAGTGTGTGGGCTAGATAAATCTCTTCGCTTTGTGTATAGACGCCCGTAGTAGTCCAATAAACATTCCATGCTGGGCCAGTTTGGCGTAAATGTGTTCTAACAATTTTTAACTCGACTGTTTTCATATATACAGCAGCTGTCATATTGTCCTTTTTAACGTAAGCATTTGTAGCCATGACTTGGTTTAAAACATTTCCACTCGTAAATGAATAGTTTACTAAAGAATAGTTGCTTTCTTTAAGAATTTCGGAATAAGTTTTTTTAACTCCAATTCCCATATTCATTCCATCGATAGTAAACTGATAAGCATTTGTAATCGGTGGTGTAACATAATTTTCAGTTACTGTTCCAATTCCAACTGAAAGATTGTAGTTAGAACTTATTGCTTTATCTGACAAATCTCCCTCATAACTAACAAAAATGTGATCAGATACTTGAATATCATATACATATTTTTGATTATACCACATTAGTCCTTCTCTTATTTGAGGAAGATTAGAATCGATGTAATGACCGATGTGAGTATATCCATCTCTTTCATACGCTTCTGACCAATAAGGGGACTTTTGAGTAGTTACTACTTTTGCTTTTAAATTTTTAGTGTTTATAGATAATAACACAATAAACAAGGTTGTTATTAGTATTTTTTTCATATTATCCTACTAGAATGTGTCCTTTCCAATATTATGAACATTAAACAAGTAGTCCGGATTAGTATAATCCACATCCGTTCTCACTGGAACGACGACGTATGCAACTACAGCATCTTCTTTTTCATGTTTCACAGTTTGCCGAATTGACTTGCTCCAAAGTGACCCAATCTCATACCTGTACGTTTCTGTGTATTTTACGTTGAGCACTAGTTTATATAGAGCCAGACTATACTCATATCCACTAGTGTATTCGCTATATGTATCTTGGTTCAATATTTTTGAAACCGAATAACCTTTATAGGATTTATTAACATTGTAGGTAGTGTATAAGTTTGAACTTGCAGTATAGCCATCTGGTAGATCCACGTAAAGGTACAACTCAGACTTCATTGTTTGAATGAATTCTTGTTGATAAACATAACTCAATTCTATTTCGTATACATAATGCGGACTTAGAAATGGCGTCGTCAATAGTCCCACAAATTCTGAGCCTAACTTGTTAGAAAACTGAATATCAACATATGTCCATGTCTTGTTTTTTACCAAACCATCCCGCCATGTCCCGGTAACGTAAGTATGTCCAACATGGGAAAAATCTGGGTCAGCATAGTCTATATTCCAATATCGTGATTTGCTTTCTGTGATAGTTCCACTGGCACTGACTTTAAGACCATTGCTGTAAAAATGTACTGCTAAGAGTAATATTATTACAATTGTTTTTTTCATCTTCTTTTCCTTAAAAAACATCATTAACATGTTAACTTTATCACAAAAAATGTAAACTGTAAACTGTATATATATAAAAAATTATTAATTTATTATTCATAATTAAAAAAAAATGCGGCTGAAATACTAGCTCAAATACCTGCGTTTTTTGAAATGCCTAGTACTTGAAATTTATCGCTTTGATTTATGTTCATGGATATTCATACTGATGATGCCATTCTTTTCTATCACATTGATCATCCTTTCAGCCTTCTTGTTTACTATCGAATATAGTTTAGAAGAGGCTTTTGCGTAGCTCAATTTCAAATGATGATAAACCACACCCACAAAAATAACTGAAAATCTCGTAGTGATTTCTAATATAAAAGATCACTTTTTACGTTTGTATATTCACCATTCATGTGGGTTTCTTTTTGATAATTACGAATAAAAAAAGACTAGCATGCTATAAAGCACTTTAGTCCTCTTCGTTACAACCTTATAAATTAAACTCTACATCATTACGTTTAACAGATTCTGCCTCGAAAAAATCTCTTTTGCTAAACTTTTTCCAATTTGCAATCACAGAATTTGGAAATACTACTAATTTTTGATTGTAGTAAGAAACGTTTGCGTTGTAAACACGTCTGGCAGCTTGTAAGTTTTCTTCAACCTCAACACTGGCTTCTTGGAGCTTCAAGTAATTGTTGCTGGCTTTCAAGTCAGGGTACTGTTCTAAAACGACGTTGAGCTTGGATAACGAGTCACTCAACACGTTCGAAAACGATTGTTTTTCACTCATGGGCGCACCTTGTACGGGTCTTCTAAGCTCAACAATAGACTCTAACGTGCTTTTTTCATACTTGGCATAGCCTTTAGTCACTTCAACTAACTTAACCAAAACGTCATAACGTTGTTGTAAAGCAACGTCGACACCCGATTCAGCTTCATCCACTTTAACAATTAATTTATTGAATAAGTTCATGGTTGCAATTACCCAAATAAATACAATTAATACAATTCCGAGTAATCCTGTTAAAAACATAGATATGATTAATTCACTGGACATTTAGTTTCCTCCTTTAAAAATCATTTAAACTAATACGATAAACGATATTTTTACTAAGTATTATTTTATAATAATTCTTTAAAGAAAGCAATCTTATCTAAACGTTCCCATGGTAATTCTATATCACTTCTACCCATGTGACCGTAATTTGCGGTTTGTTCGTATATAGGACGTTTTAAGTCTAGCGTATCAATGATGCCTTTAGGTGTAACGTCAAATTGATTTCGGATAACCTTGACAATCTTCGATTCACTAACTTTAGCGGTATTAAAGGTATCAATACGAATCGAAACTGGCTCTGCTACACCGATGGCATACGCGAGTTGTACTTCACAACGGTCTGCAACCCCACTAGCGACTATGTTTTTTGCAATGTATCGAGCCATGTATGATGCACTTCTATCGACTTTTGATGGGTCCTTACCTGAAAATGCGCCACCACCATGTCTAGAATACCCCCCATAGGTATCCACAATGATTTTACGTCCAGTAAGTCCTGAATCACCCTTTGGTCCGCCTACGACGAATTTACCGGTTGGATTGATTAAATATTTCGTATTTTCATCAATCAATGCCGTTGGCATCACTGGGTCTATGACGTGTTTTCGAATGGCATCTCTCACTGTTTCTATCGGAAGGTCAGCGTGTTGTGAAGACACCACCACCGTATCAATGCGAACAGGTTTATCGTTTTCATCATACTCGACTGTTACTTGTGATTTTCCATCTGGCCTTAAGAAACTCACCAAATTGGACAATCTCACTTCATCCAATCTTCTGACTAATTTGTGTGCTAATTCTATTGGTAGTGGCATGTAGTTTTTTGTTTCGTTACAAGCATAACCAAACATTAACCCTTGATCACCTGCACCTTGTTGATGACCATCGTATTCATCAACCCCCATCGCAATATCTGGAGATTGACTATTAATCGAAACTAAGACTGCAAGATTTTCTGCATCAAAACCGTATTTGCCTCTGTCGTAACCGATTTTTCCAACTGTGTTTCTAACAATTTCTTGAATGTCAACATAAGTATCTGTGGTGATTTCACCCATAACCAATACTAATCCAGTCGTTACTGCAGTTTCGCAAGCTACTCTTGCGTTTTTATCTTTAGCTAAAATCGCGTCTAAAATGGCATCAGATAGTCTGTCACAGATTTTATCCGGATGCCCTGAAGTGACTGATTCCGACGTGAATAATTTTCTTTCCATTTTTTATCCTCCTTATTGATAAAAAAAACTCTTTTTCAATGAAAAGAGTTTTAAGATCTCTCATTGTTGGGATTGCCCCTCGTTGTTAGCACCTTGCAAAGCAGGTTGCTGCTACATCATCGGTCACTAACCTCCATAGCTCTTAATAAGATAGTATTTATTTTTTAATTTGCATATTCATTATAACAAAAATCTATTTGAAATCAAGGAAAAAGATTAGTATTCGTTAAATAACTTTTCAAACTCAGTCTTAAATTTCAAAAATCTTTCAACGAGACTGTAATCAAAATAGTTTAAGAAACTCTTCTCAAATAGGCCAATTACTGCTTGATTCGGATAAGGTCTTTTATAGGATTTAGAGCTACGCATTGTCACATATAAATCACACAACAAAATGACTTGTGATTCCACGTTAGGTTGAATAAGTCTCATGCGTTTTACAAAAGCTTCATCAGCTACCCCTTCAACATGTGCTCTAGTAATGTCTTCGGCTTTTTGAGCAAGTTGAAGTCTTTTAGCAATCCTGGTACCTAAGATGGTTTTCTCGTTAAGCGATTCATATTGTTGTTCATCAGACACATTATAGACGATGTCTTCAACTTCATGGAATCTTAAATGAACTTTGGCATAATGCCTAATTTGATCGACTTCTTGAGAGGATAGTCCAAAATAGATGGCTAATTTCTCACTCATTTTATAAACTAAATCTACATGTTGTCTGTCTAAAAAGTCATTTTTTGAAGAGAGAACAACCTTGAATAAATCGCCTACGATTGAGGTAAAGTTTTCCTGAACTTCTCGACGTTTGATTAACTCTTTTTTTCGTTCTTCTTGCATATAGGAACCCATTCCAACAATCGCATAGATGACAATCATAAATATAGAGAACATCACGATTCTTAAAAAGAAATCTTGTGAAGCATGTGTAGGTAAGAACGCCTTAAGAAACGCCATGATTGAAAGACCTTGATAGGTTTCCGTAATGCTATAGGTGAGCATAAAATGAATGAATGTAATGCCTGCCACCATGCCTTGAAAAGTCCATAATATCAGTTTTTTACTTTGATATAAAGAAATCACCACTACCGAATAATAAATTAATATGTACGCCACTGTTTCGAAATTATTGTAAAGTCTTGCGTAAATTAAAATTGAAGAAATGAACATGTATAGGGCTTCCACATACATCGCTACTTCTTGTTTGGTCTTATCATGTCTTTCACCATAAATCAGTCGTTTGATTACATTATTTAAAAAGAAAGTGAAAGGAAACGATATAAGTGGAAAAAGCCAATCGCTTGGCTGTTTATTTACGCTTGCAATAAAGAGTAGTATGATTGAATATACGATATTCGATAGAAAAATGATGTTTTTTATCACTATATTTCTTCTATGTAACACCATGACATCATCCGTGATGTCGATATCAGATTCAAACCCAAACAAGCTTGCAAAAAAGTTTTTTGTAAATTTGGTAAAATGCTCTTTCTTTTTCACGCTTGTCCTCCAATATAATTAACTAGTCAAATAAAGAGATTGCTTTATGTGGTTCTTCATGGGCAATATCTTCATTGATAACTTGTGCAACACGTGTTGAGGCTGCTGCTGCAATTGCACCAACAATGTCATCTAAGAACGTGTGAACAATACCGTCTTTTTTCCCATCTTCGTTTAACTTAGACACAATTCCATGTTTGTTTACATCGATGTCTCCAAAGTTTGTCATTCCAATAACGCCATAAAGTCTTGCAACATCTAATCCTAACACTTCATCTACACCAAACAAACCTAAATCTTGTTCGATAATGTCTTGAATTGGGCCTTTAAAAAGCTTTTCTTCAGCCATTCTGTCAAGTTCAACTGCCAATAACACATGATGAAAGATGTCTCTTAAGGATAAAATCTTTAAGACAGATTCTCTGCAAGTATCAAACTTAATGTTTGGGGTGTAACGCCCTTGTTGTTGATACGCGATTTTTGCGATTTCATCTACTTCAACACCTCTGCTTTTCAAGGCAGTGATGCATAGACGAGTCATTTCTTCTCTGCTAAATAGTACTTTGTTTTTCATTGGTTAAAAATATCTCCCTTTTTTAAAATTTTTTGTCCATTCAAGAAATCGGTTGCTGCCATAACTTTTTTATTTTGAGGCTGTAATTTAGTAATGCTTAAAGTGCCATCAGCACTTTTAACTAGCAATTCTTTTTTATCGCTAAGAATCTCGCCTGGCATTCCACTAATAATTATATCACTTTTTTCGATTTCATACACCTTAATCCGTATATCATTAATGAATATTGAGCCAGCAGGCTGTGGTAATAAAGATCTCAGGTGATTGATTATTTCATTTGATGTCTGATTGAAATTCAAAATTTCTTGTTCAGGCTTAATGTTATAAGCGAAAGAAACCAATGCTTCATCTTGTGGGATTCTTGCGTTAGTTTTTTCCATGATTAGGGGCAATTGTTCCTCAACTAACTGCTTTGCTAAAATGCTTAGTTTAGCCATTAAAGTCTCGGTATTGTCTGTCTTTTCTATGCGTATTTCTTTTGTAGCAATCATATCGCCAGCATCCATTTTCGAAGCCATATACATGAGCGTTACGCCTGTTGTTTCATCACCGTTTTTAATCGCATATTGAACAGGTGCACCTCCTCTATATTTTGGAAGTAAACTACCATGTAGATTGATTGAGATTGCTGATTCCAATACAGAATTCGGAATCATCTGACCATATGCAGCAGTGATAATGATGTCTGGATTAGCATCTAAAATCACTTGATAATCCGTTTTCATCTTAATAGGTTGAAAACACGGAATGTGATGATCAAGTGCAAATTGCTTAACTGGTGAATACTCAATCTCACCTTTACGTCCTACCTTTTTATCTGGCTGTGTCACAACCAGTTTTACTCCATAAGTCTTATGTAAGTAAGCCAGAGATGGCACTGCATAACTTGGAGTTCCCATGAAAACTATGTTCATAATAACTGCCTCCTCTATAAGAAATCCTCGTACGGATTAATGTCGATTATTAGTTCTTTATATTTTGTTTGAATGTAATTGAATACCTCTGTTAGGTTCAATCTCTTTGGTGCCTTGATTGTCAAATTCGAATAAAATATACCATTTTTGTAATGGATAAACGCATCACTTGGACCTAATACGGTATATTGGGAATGCGTTTTAATCAAGTCATGCTTTATTTTTATTAGCCATCTATCTAGCATATCCTCGTTTGCATGTCCAAACTTGAGTTGAACCAAGTTTGAAAAAGGTGGATAATTACCTAATCTACGGTTTTCTATTTCTTGATCATAAAAAAACTCATATGGCTTAGAAAGCGCATCAAACACAAAATGATTCGGGTTGTATGTTTGGATGATGCTTAGACCGTCTTTAAATCTGCCACTTCTTCCAATCATTTGTTTTAAGAGACCATAGGTTCTTTCATTCGCTAAATAACTTGGGATTTTCAATCCTAATTCAGCAAGCAAAACTGCACTAAGCGATACATCAAAGTCATGTCCTTTAGCGATTAGCTGTGTGCCAATCAAAACGTTAAAAGCTTTTTCCTTAAATGCATATAACGTGTTTTCTAGGGTATGTTTATTTGAGGTGTCACTGTCCAGTCTAACGACCGATTTATTTAAAAAAGTGTTACTAAATGCTTGTTCAACTTGCTCAATGCCTGTTCCAACCGGCTTAATCTTGGTAGAATGACAAACACTACAACTGTTCATTAAAGGGTATTGTTTCCCACAATGATGACAGATGAGCTTGTTTTTCTTTTTGTGATAAACTAAATTAGTTAAACAAGTCTCACAAATAGGCACATAGCCACATTCACGACACATCATAAAACTTGCATATCCCCGTTTATTGACTAAAATCATGGACTGTTCATCGGGTTTTTGATTCACTAATTGATCTTTTAATAGATTAGAAAACATCGTAAGGTTCCCATTTAGTAATTCTTGTTTCATATCAACAATTTTAATGGTTCTATTCGTATCCATCACAGACTTCTCTAAACTTAGATAAACGGTCTTTCCCATTTTTGAGTCATAATACTGCGATACCGTAGGTGTTGCAGTTGAAAGAATCAATGGGATGTTGTTTAATTTTGCCAATTGTTGTGCAACTTCGATGGCGTCATATCGTGGTTGATTCGTTTCGATATAATTACCATCGTGACATTCATCTATAACAATACCACCGAGTGACTTAAACGGTAAAAAAAGTGTCTGCTTAGTCCCGATAATCACACTGGCTTTATCTGCTTTTATCGCACGCCATGTATCATAATGTTCTTGATCAGAGAGTTTAGAGTGCATCATATAAACATCATCAAATAACAAGTCGAAATAGGCCGCTAATTGAAATACTTGGGCAATTTCTGGGACAACGATTAAAATGGGTTTGTGCCCCATTTTCTTCTTAATCTCGACAAAAACTTCTGTTTTACCGGAACTAACGACCCCATGAAGTAAAAATCGTTTGTAACTATTTAAAAAGTCACCTATGCAATTGATGGCTTTATTCTGTTCATCTGTCAATCTTATTTCTGCTTTATTTTTGATGAAAACCAATGGGCTTTTCTTGTTTTTCTCAACCAGTTTTGATGTTAACACCTTTTGATTTTCAAGCGCATCTAAGATGCTTTTAGAGATGCCTTCTTTGATAAGATCTTGAGTTTTAACCATTCCACTTTCAATTAATTTAATGATAATTTTGCGTTTTTCAGTCATGATTTTTGGATACTGTAAAACTGAATAACTCTTTTCATATTGAATTTTAGAGCGTTCTTTATATACATCTTCAACCACTAAAATCTGATTTAAAATAGCCTCATTGAGTTTTTTATAATATTTTGAATCTATTTCATCTACATAAGAAGGGTTGTTTTGAATGATATTTTTCCAAAAAGCATTTGATTCATCAAGCAGTTTAATTCGTTTTCGATATTTCAATTGTAAGCCTCTAGGCACGATTAAAGAAAATGCGATTGTTTTACTCACAAAAGAGCGTGAAGCGATAAAGTCCACTAATTTTAGCTGGTGATCCTGGACGATAGGCGACAAATCAAGTACTTGCAAGATGGTTTTCGTTGCATTTGAGGATGTTTTGCTTATTCCGATTACTAGTCCTGCACGTTTTTGATGCCCAAAAGGCACATACACGCGCATGCCTATCTTTAAAATCCCTGCCAAATTGGTAGGGATGATGTAGTCATAGGTGGATTCTATTTGTTGTGTTTTTAAATCAATTATGACTTTTGCAAACATCTTATCACCAATTAAAATTATATCATAAAAACTGTCGTTATTATGTAGAATAATGGATTATATAACCCTCATTGAAATCATTTATTCTTAGTCATAAAAATAAAAACTCCAAAGCTTTACCATCAAAATGGTTTCTTTGGAGTTTACTAATTTCGATTATTTCTTTTTATCTTGTGAAGGCACATCTGTGAAAATTTCTTTTCCAGCTGCTACCATACTAGCCAACCCTTGAAGTTCCGATGGAATGATTAATTTAGTCGCTTGTCCTTTAGACACTTCAACCATTGCTTCATAACCTTTCATGGTTAAGACTGCATGATCAGCTTTGGCTTCTTTGATCATTTGAATCCCTTTTGCGGTAGCTTCTTGTACACGTAAAATGGCTTCTGCTTCACCTGTTGCACGTAAGATTTGTGATTCTTTTTGTGCTTCAGCTTCTAAGATTTGTGATAGTTTAAACCCTTCAGCTTTCAAGACTGCACTTTGCTTTTCACCTTCAGCAATCAAAATGCTTTGACGTTTTTCACGTTCCGCACGCATTTGTTTTTCCATGGCTTCACGAATATCTTTTGGTGGAATGATGTTTTTAAGTTCCACACGAATCACTTTAATGCCCCATGGGTCTGTTGCTTCATCCAATATGATGCGCATTTTGCCATTGATTAACTCACGGCTTGTAAGTGCTTGATCTAAGTCAATCGCACCAATTATGTTACGTAATGTGGTTGCCGAGAGTGTTTCTAAGGCTCTGTTTGGATTATCTACCCCGTAAGCAAATGCTTTTGGATCGGTGATTTGATAATAAACAACTGTATCGATCTGCATGGTAACATTATCTCTAGTGATAACTGGTTGTGGTGCATAATCGTTAACGATTTCTTTCAATACAACCACTTTTGAAACTCTGTCTAAAAATGGAACTAACCAGTGAATACCGGTATTCCAAGTCGTATAATAACGACCAAGTCTTTCAATTACCATAGATTGTGTTTGTCTGACAATTCTAACACTAGATAATGCGACTAATAATGCCACTACTAGTAATATTAAAAGTATTACTAATACAACTGAAAATGGATCTGCTGCTAATACATTAAACATATTATTTCTCCTTTATTTTTATATGTCTTCTTTTAAAACATCGACAAGTAATTTATTACCAACGATGTCTAAAATCACAATTCTTGTTCCTTCTACAATTGGGTTTTTAGAAGTTGAGAAAGCTGTCCATATTTGCGAATTGACTTTCACTTCACCCTTACCGTCGAATGGAATTTCTACGACCACTACCCCATGCATTCCAACCATTCTATCCGCATTGGTTTTAATAACTTCACGCTCCATAAACCTTTTTGTAAGTGGGCGGGTTGCAAATAAAAGCACCAATGAAACGACAATAAATATTGCGAATTGCATAACAATTTCTACACCTAGTGCGGCTGAAATTAGTGCAGCAACCGCGCCAATTGTGAACCAAATGGTCACTAAGTCAGAGGTTTCAAGTTCGACTAAAATTGTACCTACTAAAACAACTGACCAAATAATAATCATTAAAATTTCGTTTGGACTCATGCAGATACCTCCTCATCCAAATCAATAATCAGTAATTTCTCCGTACTAGACCAGGTGGCACGGTACTTAAAATTATTATTATTCAAAAAATCGAATTGGGTCAAAAGACTTATGTCGCTAATGACTTTCTTACTACTTATTCTACCATAGCTCTTCTTGATCGCAACATCCAATAAATGATTTTTATTGATATCCCCGCGCATTGCTTCTTCCTTGTTCAAGTTTTTAATGACAACACGTTTTTTTTCTTTATCAATGCCTACTATGACCTTGTATGCATCAATGAAATATGATGCTGCAACTTTATTCAAAGTTATATTCGAATCATAAAACGTTACTGTTCCCAAAGTATCCTTTGGCATAATCCATTCTATAGCCATATTTGTACCTCCTATGATTCTATTATACACCTTTTTTTGAATTTTCAATAGATATTTTGAATTTTTATGAATTTATTATAATTTTATCGTTTATTTAAAAAAAACTGCCCGAAGGCAGTTTAATTATTGTACGCTCTTTAAGAGTTTGTCGATTTTATTACCATAGGCTAATGCTTCATCATACTTAAAGATCAGTTCAGGCATTTTTCTCAGATTATTGACTTTCATCGCCAATTCTTTACGAATTTGCTTATTCAATCTATCTAAGTTAGCTTGCGCTTTTTCAATCATTTCTGGTTCGTCATTCAATAAGGTGTAATAAACCGTAGCATATGATAAATCACGCGTAATTTTAACTTCAGTGATGTTGTAATAACTAAATTCATCTGACTTATTTTCTTTATTCACAATGATTGCTAATTCACGTTGTACAAGTGAATTTAATCTTTCAATTGAAATACTAGACATAATTTACTTACGCTCCACTTCTTTTTCGATTGATGCTTCAATCACATCATTTTCTTTGATGTCGTTGAAGTTTTCGATAGAAATCCCACATTCATAGCCCATTTTAACTTCTTTCACTTCGTCTTTGAATCGTTTTAAAGTATCCATTTTGCCTTCGTAAACAACGATTCCATCTCTAATAACTCTAACTAGTGAGTTTCGTTCAATAACACCTTCTGTTACATAACAACCGGCAACTGTTCCCACTTTAGAGATTTTAAAGACGTTTCTGACAACGGCTTGTCCGGTGACAACTTCTTCAAACTCTGGGGCCAACATGCCTGTTAATGCCGCTTCAATGTCTTCAATTGCTTTATAAATGATGTTATAAAGTCTAATTTCAACGCCTTGTTGTTTTGCAGTTTCTCTTACAGAAGAGGTTGGTCTTACATTAAAGCCAATAATGATTGCATTTGAGGCATTGGCTAACGAAACATCTGATTCAGTAATTGCACCCACTGAGGAACGTATCACATTCACGTGAAGCCCTTCGATATCAATTTTCTCTAGGGTTCCTTTTAAGGCTTCAATAGAGCCTTGGGTGTCACCTTTGATGATTAAGATTAGTTCTTTGAGTTCTGCTTCTGCTTGTTCCATCATAGACATTAAAGAAGCTTTCTTTTGTTTTTGAAGATCGCCTTCTCTTTGTCTAGCTTGTCTTTCTTCAGCAATTTGACGTGCTTGTCGTTCATCTTCAATTGCAACAAAGATATCTCCAGCCTGCGGCATATCGAAGAACCCTGTGATTTCGACTGGTTGTGACGGTGTTGCTTCATCGAATCGACGTTTGGTATCATCATTCATAGTTCTAACTTTACCGTGTGTATTCCCTGCAACGATGTTATCGCCAACTTTTAAAGTTCCATTTGTCACGATGACAGTAGCGACAACCCCTCTACCTTTATCCAATCTAGCTTCGATAACTGTTCCACTGGCTAAGCGATTTGGATTAGCTTTATATTCTTCTATTTCAGAAACCAATTGAATGACTTCTAATAAAGTATCAATACCTTTGCCTTTAAGCGCGGACACTTCCACAAATGGTGTGTCGCCTCCCCATGCTTCAGGTACTAGCCCTAAGTTAGACAATTCAGTCATTACATATTCTGGGTTTGCAGATGGTTTATCCATCTTGTTAACAGCAACAATGATCTTTACGTTAGCAGCCTTGGCATGTTCCAACGCTTCAATCGTTTGAGGCATTACCCCATCATCAGCAGCAACCACTAAGATACAAAGGTCTGTAACTTTCGCTCCACGTGCTCTCATTTCTGTAAACGCGGCATGTCCTGGGGTATCGATGAACGTAATCATTTCACCATTTTTTTCAACTTGGTATGCCCCAATGTGCTGGGTAATTCCACCTGCTTCACCTTGAACCACTCTAGAGTGTCTAATGGTGTCCAACAAAGTGGTTTTACCATGGTCAACGTGTCCCATAACTGTTACAATAGGTGCACGTTTAACTAAATCTTCTTCTTTGTCTTCGAATTTCATTTCGTCGAATCTTGTCACGTCAGTTATGACTTCATCTTGAATCGTGAAGCCCATGTCTTCTGCAATAAGTTCGATTGTATCTCTATCAATCGATTGGTTGACTGACGTCATAACCCCAAGCATCATCAGTTTTTTAATGATTTCAGCGTTTGAGATACTTAATGACTCAGCGACCTCCGATACTTTCATGTTTGGTTTGTAAATCACCGTCTTACCCTTGGATGAGTTAACATCTTTTCTAGGTATGTTGGACGTTCTAACATCTTTTTTTGTATTAGGACGTTTTTTCATTGTATCACTTCCTTTTATTTTTTAAACATATTACTAAACCCCTGATCTAAGATTGCAAGTGCTTTTATGTTTGTTTTCCCAACAGCTTTAGATAAGGTCTTAGTATCGAATAGTTCCAACACTTCAACGCCGTAAAACAGCGCCTTATCTTTGACTTTCTTTCTTGTATTTTCTGAAGCATCACTTGCTAAAAATACGAGTTTTGCAGATTTGTTTCTAATGGCTTCGATGGCCATATCCGTTCCTGCTTTTACTTTGCCTGCAACAAAGGCTAAACCAATGCGATTAGGCATTTGGCAACAACGCTAATAGCGCCTCATATATGTCATCAGGCACCGATACTTCTAGTTTTTTATCGAGTGCTTTAGATTTTTTTGCTTTTTCAATCACTTCTTTAGAAAGGATTAGGTATGCCCCTCTTCCAGGCGCTTTGCCTTTTAAATCCACGCTAACTTGACCTTCTTTGGTAGCAGCAACTCGAATCAGTTCCTTTTTAGGTCTTAATTCTTTAGTTACTACGCAAGTACGCATCGGAATCTTCTTTTCTTTCATTAGAATCCTCCTTAAAAAATAATACCTTCAGCATCTGCCATAGACGCACTCTTAATGTCGATCTTCCAATTAATGGCTTGAACCGCTAATTTAACGTTTTGGCCGGCTTTACCAATCGCAAGCGATAATTTATCGTCTGCAACAATCGCAAGTGCTGTACGCTTGATTGGATCGATTTGAGTGACAGCAAGAACATCTGCTGGTTGTAATGAATTAGCAATCAAGTCACGTTCATTGGTACTCCATAAGAATAAGTCAACCTTTTCACCAGAAAGTGCTCTAACAATTTCTTTAATACGGGTTGAGTTTTCACCAATACATGCCCCAATAGCATCAACGTTTTTGTCGTTAGACATAACCCCAACTTTGGTTCTGTCACCTGGGTCTCTAGCGATGCCCATAATTTCAACAGTACCATCCTTGATTTCAGGAATTAGATTTTCAAATAAACGTGTGACTAAGCTCTTGTCTAATCTTGTGACTAAGACTTTAGGTCCTTTAGTCTTCATTTCAACACTCGCAATGAACACTTTAATGGATTCACCTACCACGAACTTATCGGTTGGCAGTGCTTCTCTTTTTGGCAGTAACGTGGTCAATTCCTTACCCAAATCTAAACGATAGTAGTCATCGTCTTCACCGATAACTTTAGCAATCACCATTTCTTTTTCTTTAGACTTGAAATAGTTATAGATATTGTCTTTTTCAAATCCCTTCAAGTGTTGGTTCAAAACGTTTTTTAAGTTCACTACGGCTGTTTGCGAAAACTCTTTTGGGTTGATGGATTCTTCTAAGATATCGCCAACCTTAATACGAGCCTTTATTTTTTTCGCATCGGACAATTTCATTTGTTTTAATGTAGGATCTGCTTCTAAATCAAAGCCTTCATCAGAGACAACTAAGTGTTGTTCATAAACCATGATTTCATTTTTATCAGGGTTTAATTCGACACGACAAGACGCGTGACCTTTACTCTTCTTAAATGCTACAATCATTCCTTTGATAAAAGCATCTGTAATCATATCTACAGGAATATTTCTTTCATCAGCAATTACTTCTAATAATCTAAAAAACTCTTTACTTACCATTTTATTAATCCTCCTAAAACTTAATGGCTAGACGAATGGATTTAACGTCACTATAAGCTATGTATACTTTTTTCAAACGACCTTTGAGGTTAATTTGAAATTCTAAAACATCTTCAGTGACATTTAGTAAATAGCCATCTGAATCTAAATCGTTGGCAAGAATATGAACATATTTACCAACATTTTTCTTAACTTCTTCAATCGTTCTAAGCGGACGCTCAGCACCTGGAGAAGACACTTCTAAGTAGTAATTAGAGTCAAAGATGTCATCGGTCAATTTTGCGCTTATCGCTTCATTGACGACGCCTAAGTTATCACTGGATAAGTCAGACCCATCCACGATTACCTCCAAGATGTTTTCACCAAACTCTTTTTTCGTCTTTAAACTAAACAAGGTTAATTGGTGGCTATCAAGTACTTCTCTTAGGGTCTCTTCAATGCGTTTTAAGTTCATAAAATCCTCCTTATCTTTAACTAACAAAATGAGTGGAAATATATCCACTCAGCTTTTACGATTCATATTATATCATAATATCGTCCTATTTATCAACATTTTAACAACAAATCGTTTTTGCAAATGCGAATTATTTGCAATTAAAGCATTGTTGTGTATAATAATAGTTGCACAAGGAGAAATGACTATGAAAAAAATGTTTTTAATAATCACTGTGGTGGTATCTTCCTTAATACTATCCGCATGTAGTAATAAGTCTTATGACATTGTTACGACTCTTTATCCTCAATACGATATCATAAGAACCATCGTGGGCGATAAAGACTTGAGTTACACCTTACTGCTTCCACCCGGAGCAGAAGCGCACGGATTCGAACCAACGCCAAAACAAAAAGGGTTAATAGAGGCTTCTAAACTGTTTATCTACACTTCTGAAGAACTTGAGATATGGGCAATTAACAGTACCAATAAAGGCGATGTCGTTGATTTAGAAACCCTAACTGAATTGGCACATGACCATGCACATGGTGAATCAACAGATGAGCACGATCATGAAGACCATCAAGATGTACATTATTGGGTGTCTTTACACGCACAAATCCATATGATTGAGGCAATCTTACCTCTAATTGTCAAATTGGATCCAGCTAATGAAGCTTACTATACTAAGAATGCTGAGGCGATGATTGCTTCTATTAGAACATTAAGGACTTCTTTTGATGCCTTAGAAAACAAATCGACCCCTATTTATTTCATTGGACACAATGTGTTTTCATCCCTAAATGAAGAATTGGGATTCAATGTGATTAGTCTAACGGATTCATTTAGTCCCGATGCTGACCCTACCATTGAACAAATCGGTTCTATGATAGAAGCCATTAAGAACAGCAACTCTAAATACATCTTTTTTGACCCATTTGAAAACGATGCATTGGCGAAAACCATTCAATCTGACTTGAAGACTAAATATGCGATTGAGGTTGCGTTACTGCCACTTCATAGTATGCATAATGTGTCTAAGTCACAATATGATTCAAAAATAACACTCATAGACTTATGGGATGCCAATTTTACCAATATTAGTAAAGAACTCCAAAAGGAGGTTTAATATGTTACTTGAAGTTAAAAACCTATCGGTGCAATATGGTCATCAAGTGGTACTCGATGATTTAAATTTCAGCGTAAACAAAGGTGATTATTTAAACATCATCGGACAAAACGGTTCTGGTAAAACCACTTTAATCAAAATACTTACTGGACTACAAAAACCTAGTGCTGGACAAATCACACACGCAAGTGTGATTTTTGGCTATTTGCCGCAACATTTACGGGTTGCATCAAAACTACCTGTAACAGTTTATGAAGTCTTGAAGCACTCTAATTTAGTTAAATCTCCTGAAACTGAAATCGATGCGTTACTCAAACTCATGTCAATCGAAAAACTAAAATTTCAAAAAATGTCAAGTCTATCCGGAGGCGAACAACAAAGGGTCTATATCATTAGAGCACTGTTGTCAAAGCCTGATTGTTTAATTTTGGATGAGCCCACCTCAGCGTTAGACCCTAAGTTCAGAAAGTCATTTTACGAATATATCGAAAAGCTGAATGATCACGGTATGACGATTATCCATGTAACCCATGACTTAAGCGATGGGTTACGACACGGGTCCAAAATTCTTGAAATCGATCAATCGATCAAGTTTTTTGGTACATTTGAACAATACCAACTTTTAGAACACAAGAAAGGGGCGCACATCCATCATGTTTGAGTTTCTGCTTTGGCCTTTTGTCATCAGGGCATTAATCATCGGAATCATCTTAGCCCTTTCGACAGCAATGATATCCAATTTCTTAGTCTCAAATAACCAGTCTTTAATAGGAGACGGCTTAGCTCACATTAGTTTTACAGGGATTACCATCGGGGTTCTCTTGTCGGATGAACCTACGATATTCGCTTTGCCTTTCGCAATTCTTGCAGCCATCTTAATTAAGATGCTCATGCGAAATAAACTAATAGAGGGTGATACAGCTATTGGGTTGGTTTCGTCTTCAGCTTTTGCGATAGGGTTAATCATCATTTCTAAAAGTAGCGGATTCAACCGAAGTGTTGAATCCATGCTTGTAGGGTCAATGTTTTCATCGACTTGGATCGATATTTTGTTAGCAAGTATTGTTTTGATCCTGGTGAGTATCTTTATATTTAAAAGCTATTCGAAGCTCATTTCGATCACTTTAGATGATAATTATGCAAAATTCAGTGGGATAAGGATTGCATTTTATGATTATGCTCTTGCCATACTTACAGCAACCATCATTGTCATTGGTGTTAAAACAATCGGTACATTATTGATCAGCGCGTTCATTATTTTTCCTGCTGTATCTTCGAATATGCTTGCAAAAAGTTTCAAACAAATGTTCGTCTATTCACTCATTATCAATGTAACCATCACACTTTTAGGGATTATCGGTTCTTATTTCTTAGAATTCCCTGCCGGGTCTACCATCATTGTATTTCATGCAGTACTCTTTCTTGGACTATACACATTTACTAAATTGAGAGGACGGGTTTAATATGTTAAAAATGACGAAACAAAGACAGCTTTTGCTTGAGTTTATGAAACAACAAAAATCACCTTTGTCAGCAGAGATGATTTATGCAAACATTCCTTCAGGATCCATGAATTTGTCTACTGTGTATCGAACATTAGATGCTTTTAAGGCACATAATTTGGTTGAAAAGACCTTTTTAGATAATGTCGCATACTATAAAATTGCTTCGAAGAATCACAAACATTATATGGTGTGCTTAGACTGTCATAAGATGTATGAAATGGATTGTCACTTTCACGGCTTAGCCGAAGAAGACGCAAAAAAACATCATTTCACTGTAACAAACCATGATTTAACGATCTATGGTTATTGTCAAACCTGCATGGCTTCACACTCGATTCAAATGCCTCTTTAATTCCTAAATAAAAAGCTCAAAGCGTGGATTATCCTGCTTTGAGCTTTATTATTTAAATCGTATCCGATATTTTTCTAAGAATCGTCCTTAAAGTTCTAATTTCTTCTTCGGAAAGAATGCTTACAAGTTTGTCTAACTCTGACTGATTCTTCTCTTTTAATTCAATGGCAACTTGTATACCTGCTTCTGTCAATTCCAATAATAACTGTTTTGAGTCGTCTGCGATTCTTCTTACAAACTTTCGTTTGATCAAGTCATTGATGGCTCTGGAGGTATTGGCTTTGTCTACCCCTAAGTGTTCTGATAATTCTTTGGCGGTAATTGTTTTTTTACAACCGTGTAAAAATACCAAGTAATGCACATGTATCCGAGACAATTGATGTTTTTCCAGCACAGAATCTGCAAAACTATGCAGTTTTTTCATGATTTTTCCAAGTCTTACTGGAACCATTGAAGGATCATTAGGATTCTGTTGCATACTGATTCTTCCTTTCAAATTGTGATTGATACAAGTTAGCGTAGAATCCAGCTTGTGTCATTAGGGCTTGGTGGTTACCAGATTCGATGATGTCTCCGTCTTTCATTACAAGGATGACATCGGCATTCTTAATGGTTGAAAGCCTATGTGCAATGACAAATGAGGTTCTGCCTAACATTAAACGGTCCATCGCTTCTTGAATTAAGACTTCTGTTCGCGTATCCACACTAGAAGTGGCTTCATCAAGGATTAACATAGGTGCATTTGTTACCATTGCTCTTGCAATGGTCAATAGCTGTCTTTGCCCTTGTGAGATACCAGATTCATCCGAAATAATATGATTGTATCCATCAGGCAGTGATTCGATGAAATGATCGATGTTTGCAAGTTTAGCTTTTTGTTTCACTTCTTCTATTGTCGCCTTTGGATTGCCATATCTGAGGTTATCATAGATTGAACCAGTAAATAGCCATGCATCTTGTAAAACCATTCCAAATTGCTTATGCACGGTTTCACGATTCATGTCATGAATCGAGATACCATCAATGGTAATATCCCCTTTATCAATTTCATAAAATTTCATCAACAAGTTCACAAGTGTTGTTTTACCTGCACCTGTAGGCCCTACGATGGCAATCTTTTGACCAGGTTTAGCTTCTAGATTAAAATCTTTAATGATGATTTGATCTTCAAGATAGCCAAATGACACATGTTCAAACGTAACTTTCCCTTTTTGATTATCAATCTGATTGACTAGGTTTGTTTCATCTAACATCTCAGTTTCACTTAAGAATTCAAAGACTCTTTCAGATGCGGCTGCTGCACTTTGAAGTTGGGTCAGTGCTTGAGCGATTTGACTCATTGGTTGTGTGAATCGTCTGTTGTATTGAATCATTGCGATGATATCACCAATGCCTAGGGTATGACTAGCGGCCAAAACGCCTCCTAATACTGAAACCGCAATGTAAGATAAGTTCCCAATAAAACCCATAAGGGGCATCATTAACCCCGATAAAAACTGACTCTTATAGGCACTTTTCTCCAGTGATTCATTGCCTTCATTAAAAGGTTTGTCGACTGTTTTCTTAGCCCCAAATACTTTGATTAATTGGTGCCCACTATAAACTTCTTCTATGTGCCCGTTTAAGGCGCCTAAGGTTTGCTGTTGGGCTCTAAAGTATTTTTTGGATTTACCCATGATAAGTTTTATCAGTAAAAACGATAGTGGCAGTGTGATAAAGGCAACCAGTGTTAACAATGGTGAAATTGTGAGCATCATGACTGCAATCCCGATCATTGCCGTAATAGAAGTAATCAATTGTGTGACGGACTGATTGAGCGCACTAGATATTAAATCTACATCATTTGTAACAATCGATAATACATCCCCATAACTTCTTTTATCAAAATAAGAAAGCGGTAATTTATTAATTTTAATTGAAATGTCTTTTCTAAGTTTCTGACTAAATCGTTGAGTCACTTTTGTTAAAATGAAGGACTGAATGATGTTAAATAGGTAACTTAACACATAGAGTGCTAATAAAACAAAGCCCATCATGTTAAACCAGTTCCAATCGATAGCAGCTATCAAATTTGGTCCATCAGGTTTGATTGATTCTTGAATATGATTCGTCATTTCACCAATCAATCTTGGCCCTGCAATGTTAAATACGGTTGAAAAAGCTGCAAAGCTTAAGGCAATCACGATGCTTTTTCTAAATGGTTTTAATGCTATTATTAAAACCTTCATTGATTTTTTAAAGTTTTTTGGTTTAGCGCCCATTGCACCATGTGATCCCGGACCTCTACGATTGGCTTGCATCTTGGAGTTCCTCCTTAGAAAGTTGTGAATATGCCATTTCTTGGTATACTTTATTGTTTTTTAATAAGTCTTTGTGTGTCCCAATTCCCACGGCTCTACCTTTATCAAGTACAACGATTAAATCAGCATTAATAATGGTCCCGATGCGTTGGGCAACGATTAGATTAATGGCTTTATCTGTTTTGGATTTTAAAGCACTTCTTAGGGCTCTGTCCGTATTATAGTCAAGCGCACTAAATGAATCATCAAAAATATAAATTTTCGGGTCTTTAACAATGGCTCTAGCGATACATAATCTTTGACGTTGTCCACCAGAGAAATTCTTCCCCCCTTGGGCAACATGACTCTCTAAGCCTTCTTCTAGGCGACCCACAAAGTTCTTAGCTTGAGAGATATCTAGTGCTTGATTAAGCTGTTCATCACTTGCTTCTGGATTACCTATTAATAGATTCGAACGAACAGTTCCAGAAAATAACAAACCTTTTTGAGGGACATAACCAATTAGACCAAGCAATGTCTCTTGTTTAACCGCTTTGATGCTAATACCATTAATTTTGATGTCACCATTCGTTGTGTCAAAAAAACGGGGGATTAAATTAATAATGGTGGATTTTCCGCTGCCTGTTGATCCAACAAATGCGATGGTTTGACCTTCTTTTGCTTCAAAAGAAATGTCTTCTAAGACACATTCATTTGCGCCTGGGTATTTAAAACAAACATTTTCAAAACTGAGGGTGACTTTTTCATTTTCAGGAAAAACCACTGGATTTTCTGGGTCTTTGATTTTAGGCTCTGTGGTTAATACTTCCATGATACGTTTCCCAGAAACAGCCCCTCTAGGCACCATAATGAATAACATGGTTAACATCATAAATGACATCAAGATTTGAAAACCATAAATAGAGAACTGTGCTTGAATGCCAATACCATCGTAAGGATTATCTCCAAGTGTGCCTTTGAAAATCAAAGACGCCCCAATCCAAGTTATGGCAAGAGCCACTGAGTTCATGACCAATTGCATGCCTGGCATCATAAGTTGCATCCCACGGTTTACAAATAAGTTTACCTTAGTCAATTTTGCATTGGCTTTTTCGAATTTCGCATGTTCAAACCCATCTGCATTATGAGCCCTAACCACTCTTAAACCCGTTAGATTTTCTCTAGTCACGAGATTCAATGAGTCATTAAGTTCTTGTAAAACCTTGAACTTTGGTGTCACAAAAATGAAAATAGCACTGATCATAACAACAACTGCTACGACGCCTGCAATGACAGGCAGCGTCAAAGTTAAGTTAATATCCGTAATCTTCATAATCGCCCTAATCGCAGTCATAGGCGCGGTTATGGCAAGACGTAACAATATAATCGTTACCATTTGAACTTGTGTGATGTCATTGGTCGAACGCGTGATTAACGAGCTGGTTGAAAATTGATTGATTTCTTCTAGTGAAAATGAATCAATTTTATCGAACAATCTTTTTCTTAAATCTTTAACAAAGTTTGCCCCAATTCTTGAGGAAATGAAGTAAACAGCAATTAAAGATGAAATCGAAACTAACGAGTATCCTAACATCTCCAATCCGTTTTTTAGAATTAATGAGGTTTGTGACTGACCTGTTTGGTCTGCCTTACTAACTAGATTCACAATCTCTCTCATGTAATCTACAAGTTTTAAATCAAAATCGACTTGGATGTATACCAATCCGATGATGACTACTATCAGTGGATAATACCACCATTTAAAGTACTTTGTAAGTTTTATCATTGCTGTCTCCTTATTCAGTTGATGAATCAACTTGCTCTATTATAGCGCAACTTCAGTTGATGAGTCAACTATAAAGTGTTAAAAAAAATAGCCAGATGGCTATTTGTTGTTTTTTACAATTTCCATTCCCAAATATACCCCATATAATCCCCATAACGAAATCAATGCGCCTGTTACTATATTAAGGTACTGTGAAGCTGTTTCATTTAATTGAAATCCTGTCACTAGAATGCTTAAGATCAAAGCCGCTGACACTGCATATAAACTCAATTTAATGCGGTTTATCTCTGTTTGTTTAACGACATATAGGGTTTCTTTCGGGGTTTTGTAGTAGAAAAACAATCCCACACCTAAAATTAACACTAGCGCACTCAGTTCAATGATTGAAAAAATCAAATTGGTTTCCACTAATGACTTAATGATATTGTCTAAGCCGTAAAAGAAGAAAAACCCAAATACGCCTAATTGTAAAACAACACTTCTTTTGTATGTTTGCATGTATAACACCTCAAGAAACATTTTAACATATTTTCATCTTTAATCTATCCTATAAACAAAATATGTTATACTTTAAGTAAATGGAGTGATATTATGAGCAAAGCAGTTTACGCGGGTTCATTTGACCCGATTACACTAGGACATCTAGATATAATGACACGAGCGGCTAAACAATTTGAGACACTTTATGTGCTTGTTACTGAAAATGTTGATAAACATCCTATATTTTCTGCAGATGATCGCGTGAGAATGATTAAAAAGGTGACCGCACAAATTCCAAACATCTATGTGTCTAAAACCTGTGATTTAGTCGTGAGATTCGCTGAAAAGAATGGGGCTACCACTTTAATACGTGGTCTAAGAAATGTTAAAGATTTTGAAAACGAAATAGCCTTGTACCACTTTAACCGTAACCTAAATCAAAACATTGAAACCATCATCTTGTTTCCATCTTATAAACATACTTACGTTTCCTCTTCTGCTATTAAAGAATTGGTGACCTACGATGCAGATATATCCATGTATGTGCCTCAAGAGATTCATGATGAAATCTTAAAAGGCCTTCAAACCTTTGTAAAAAACAACAAGTAATCCCCTGACTATCTTATGGATAGTCTTTTTTAATCTTATAATGCTTTTTTAAAAAGCTATTATTCTTCAATTAGCTCTTTATTCATATCGTAAAAAACCATACACCAAAAAAATACAGGTGTATGGCTATCGAGTTTTATACGATTTATCGTTGTCTTATAATCAGAATACTGAAGATTCCTGTGAAAAAGCTTTTTATAGTAATTTTAATTCAATGACTGCCTTATATAAGCCATCAAGGGCGATATGGTCGGTCACAAGCGTTGCTTTAGATTTAAGCGCTTGGCTCTTTGAGTTGCCCATGGCAACGCCAACATCTGCCATTTCAATCATTTCAACATCGTTTTCACCATCGCCAAATGCGATGATTTTGTTCGCCCCAATTTCTCTTTTAATTTGACGAATCGCTTCACCTTTTGAAACTTCTTTGTGGACTAAATCTGCTCCCTCTTTATGCCAAGGGAAAAGTTTAATGTGAGGGAATTTATCTTTAAACTGTCTTAAAAGACTTTGAGATTTCCCAAATACCCAGATTTGATAAACCTCATGGTTTAAATAAAACAAAGGATCTATCTCAGGCACTTCCATTTGATAGTCTTTTAACGCCGTTCTCACTGCATCATCCAATTGGGTAATGACATGTTTGTCTTTACCAATAAAACCAATGCCTACATTGATTCTGTTAGCGAAGTGCAACACACTCTCACAGTCTTCTAAAGATAATGGTTTTCCATATATAAATGCATCTTCTAAATAGGCAACTGCCCCATTAATCAATATTTTCACCTTAAATAAGTCTTTGATTTCCTCTATCGCATCTAATTGTTGAAGACTTCTGCCGGTAGCCAAACCGATAATATATCGTTCATCTTTCGAGAGTTTTTGAATTAAATCTATTGTATTTGATGGGATTTTTTGGGCTTCATTGTCAAACAATGTGCCATCTACATCAAAGAATATTGCTGTTTTCATAGTATCACCTGAAGTATTTTACCATTTCTTTTTGCAATTCTCTATCAATTTATGAGGTTTTCATGTAAAATAGAATTAAACATACCGCGATATCCTGACTAAGGAGGATTACAATATGAGTAAAAACGCGCTTTTAAAAGATGGAGACATCGGGATTTTTGCGTTAGGCGGCCTAGGCGAAGTCGGCAAAAATACCTATGTCTATGAAATCGAGGATAAAATATTTTTAGTGGATGCCGGGATTTTGTTTCCTGACAATTCATTATTAGGGATTGATTATGTAATTCCTGATTATAGTTATTTAGTTGAAAATCAAGAAAGAATTGTTGGATTATTTATTACACATGGTCACGAAGACCATATTGGCGGTATCCCCTACTTGTTGAGACAAGTTAAGATACCCAAAATTTATGCTGCAGGGATTGCGGTTGATTTTATTGAGCATAAACTATTAGAAGCCAGAGACATTAAAAAACCAAGAATCATTGAATATAAGAGCCATCATACGTATTCGTTTGGATCAACTGAGATTTCTTTTGTAAGATTGAACCACTCAATCCCTGACATGTTTGGGATTGCCTTTAAAACCAAACAAGGGGTCTTGTTTCATACCGGCGACTTTAAAATTGACTACACGCCAGTCGGCCCAGCAGCAGAGTATGAGAAATTAGCTCATCTCGGTAATGAAGGTGTTCTTTGTTTGATGTCAGATTCCACCAATGCTGAACGTGATGGTTTAACCCCATCTGAAAGAACAGTTGGTACTGCAATCAGTGAGATTTTCTCAAAACTATCGGGTAGAATCATCATTGCAACGTTTGCATCAAATATGTATCGTATGCAACAAATCGTCGAAGCTTCTTATAAAAATGGCCGTAAGTTGGCAGTATTTGGACGTTCAATGGAACGTGCCATGGAAATCGGTCAACAAACTGGTTATGTAAGAGCACCAAAAGGTACAATCGTCAGTGGCGATCAAATCAACCAATATAAAGCAGATGAAGTAACCATCCTTTGTACTGGATCTCAAGGTGAACCCCTTGCAGCATTAAGTCGTATTGCAAATGGAACGCACCGTCAAATAAAAACACAACCCGGCGATACGGTCATCTTTTCTAGTTCACCGATTCCAGGTAACCAAGAATCCGTCAATAGAACCATTGATCAGCTTTATCGTAGAGATGTTAACGTCATCATCAACGGACCCGTTGCAGATACACACACCTCTGGTCATGGTAACAAGCCTGATTTACAATTGATGTTGTCCTTAATTAGACCTAAATTTTTCATTCCAATTCATGGCGAGCATCGCATGCTTAAACATCATAAAGAAATCGCCGTTGAATTAGGCGTTGAAAGAGATAATATCTTGATTATGGATAATGGCGATGTTGCAGCAGTGAATGCTACTCAAATCAGACATGCTGGCAAAGTTCAAGCAGGTGATATCTATATTGATGGTACTGGTATCGGAGATATCGGTAGTGCCATTATCAAAGAACGTAAAATGCTTTCAGAAGACGGATTACTATCCATCATTCTAACCTTAGACCCTGTTGGCAAAAAACTATTAACTGAGCCAACCGTTATTTCTAGAGGATTTATCTATATGAAAGGTAATGAAGCTATTACCAATGGCATCGGTCAAAAAGCGAAAGAAATACTACTCAGTGAATTTGAAAAGAAACAATTTAGTGAGCATCAATTAAAAATCCAAATTGTTGAACAAATTACAGAGTATGTCAAACAAATCACTCAAAGAAAACCGATGGTGATTCCAGTATTGATGTCACTAACCCAAAAAGTATAAAAGGACCATTTCTGGTCCTTATTTTTTTGCGGTTACGACATACGTGATGTCTTCTTTCAAATCAAATGAATGATGGGTAAATCCCCCAAACGTGTCAATCGAATGAAACCCGACTTTTTCTAGAAAACTGACTAAAGTATGGTATTTCAGTGGCAACAATAGTGTTTCATCAACAAATACTCTAAGCCCATCGGTTAATCTTGTCTTAAAGTGGATTTTATTGCCATCAAATTCATAGTTACGATAAAACGAATAACTTTCATTGGTAACGGTTGATAACCCAGGAAGCTTCTTCTCGAGGATTAAATCGTAATTAATAACTTGTATGATTAATGAACCCTCTTTCTTAAGAGCCTTATGCATTTTTAATAGTGCTTCTAATACTTCGACTTCAGTGTCAAGATGAACCAATGAGTTTCCAATGCATATGATCCCTTCGTAGTGGTTACTTGTCGATAAGTTTAACATATCATCCACTTCAAAATTTACTTTAACGGATTCTCTAAAGGCTTTATCTTTAGCATATTCTATCATTGAGGTTGAAATATCCACGCCAGTTACATCATAACCTAGATGAGCCAATGAAACTGAGTACTCACCAGACCCACAAGCCAAATCTAAAATGTGCCCTTTTTTAAAATGTCTTTCCATAAAATCTATCACTTTAGGATTTCTCGGAAATATTTTATCATAATATGCTGCAAAGTTATTGTATAGACTCATCGCTAAATTGCCCCCTTCATCTGTAATAATAAAGCATCAAAAACATACTTGGTAACCATCGCATCATCTAAGGCATCATGGCTTTGATCGTATGTTTTGTTATAGTATAACACATACGCTTTAAACAACCCTAAGTCGTCTGAAAGATTGTAGTAATTCTTATGAATCTGTAATAGGTTGATAAACATGGGTTCGGTTGTGATTGGTAGTACCTCATTAATGCGATAAGATGCTTTTAATGCAATCATATCGTTTTTTCCCCATACGATGATTTTAGGTTGATACTGCTCTATCATACCACGTAAACGCTTATAAAAATGCATATAGTCTAATGCTTTGTCATAATAATCATCCGTAAGTTTTAAAAATTTAACGGTTCTCGGACTTATTTTCGGATATTTGGTTGGCTTAATGAAAATAGACTCTTGTTCAATCACTTCACCATTCTTATCTCTTAATATAAAGCCAGCTTGTATGATTTCCGCTTCAAATGGTCCCTTAAAATAAGGCGGCATTGTCATTTCCAAATCTAAAAACAACAAGTAATCAAACCCATCTAATACATCGTGCATTTGTTTTCTAATGCTTGATAGGTCATATAGAATTTGATTCTTACGATAACCAGGTTTTTCGATTAAACTGAAATAGGCAACCTGCCATGCATATCTGTTGTCTATTTTTTTTCGCTTATCATAAAGTTCAAAAGAAACTATGTGTCCTTTATCTAAATACGCAAAGTACTTTTTAGCTTGTGATTTAGTTAAATAGTAATACTCTAATTTGCCATCAACCAGCGCACCGAAATAACTCAATCGGTCGTTAACGCTAAATATGACTCTTTTCATCTTTTTCTCTTCTTTCTAAAGACACTAAGTGGTTAATAATGATTGTCCTTAGTGACTCATTGATGCCAATAGATTGATAGGCTTCAATAGAACCATTCTTCATATCTTCTATTGTAACAAATTTTTCCAAAAGCTTGAATTTTCTTTTTTCTCCCACCCCTGAAATTCCATCTAGATGGGATCTAATTAAAGTTTTAGCACGGCTTTGTTTGTGAAAACTAATGGCAAATCTATGAACTTCTTCACTCATCTTACCCAAGAAACTATAAAGGTAACTAAATCGATCAATTGGATAGACTTTATCCTTGTAAATGATGGCCTCTAATTGGTGTTTATCATTCTTTTTAAGTCCAATTAGGTTGGTCTCTATGCCTAATGCATCTAACACATTTTTTGCAGCATTGACCTGGCCTTTACCACCATCTACGATGATCATATCAGCAAGGTCAAGTCCTTCTAATAGTACTTTTTGATATCGCCTATAAATAACTTCTTTAATGGCACCATAATCATCCATCTTAGCTGTTTGCTTTAAATGATACTTGCGATACTCGTTTTTTGAAGGCTTCCCATCTTTAAACACAACCATTGCAGAAACGCTATCTGCGCCAAATAAATGTGCATTATCAAAGATTTCAATATGATTGACAGATTCAATCGAAAGCAAAGCTTTAAAAGCTTCTATAGCTTCTTGTTGTTTTTGCGTTTGAAGTCTGTTTAAATACCGATAATTCTCGAAATCATATTTCGCGTTTTTATAAGCCATATCGATGAGTTGTTTTTTGTCGCCTATCTTTGGAATACTGGCTTTTTTGCCAAAAATTAATTCAATGTCTTCTTGGATAAAAGCGCTTGAAAACAACAGTTCATCAGGCGTCAATGAAGGATCCTCATAAACAAGCGAAATGTAGTTATTAACTGCATCGTTAACGGATCCAATGTATGAGAAAATATCACTTTTCACATCAATAATTTTCCCACTACGCATCTTAAGTATCTGAATCGAGACATCTTCATGATCTCCAAAGAAAGCGATAAAATCTCTGTCTTTATAATCATTTAAACTCATTAATTGTTTTTCTGTGGTATGCTCAATAGACTCTATCATTTCTTTATACTCTAACGCTTTTTCAAAATGTAGACTGTCTGATGCTTGATACATTTCTTTTTTCAAGTCATCAACGACTTTCTTTGTGTCTCCTTTTAAAAATGCGGTGATTTCAGAAAGAATCGGTTTATAATCAATGGGTTCTTTTTTTATACATGGTGCTAAACACTGATTCATGTGATAATAAAGACACGCTTTTTTTGGCATCTTTTCACATTTTCTCAAGGGGTATATTTTATTTAGAAGTTTAACCGTATCTCTGGCTTTATATACCGAAGGATAGGGGCCAAATCGTTTGCCTTTTTTAGCCGTTGAATCTCTTTCTACAATTAACCTAGGGTTTTTTTCATCCGTAATGGTAATGTAAGGATACGTTGCATCATCTGTCAATTTAATGTTATATCGAGGCATGTGTGCTTTGATTAGATGTAATTCTAGAATGAGTGATTCTCTTTCTGTTCGCGTTTGTACAAAATTAAAATCGGCTATTTCTTGAATTAGCCGTGTGGTTTTTGCGTTGTGTGATCCAGTAAAGTAACTTTTTACACGTTTTTTTAGATTTTTCGCTTTTCCCACATAAATGATTGCCCCTTTGTCATTTACCATCAAATAACATCCAGGCGAATCTGGTAGTGTTTTTAGCTTCTCATGAATATGATTCAATCACTAACACCTCTAATAAACATTTTAACATAAAAAAATAAAAGTAGAAGTTACTCTTCTACTTTATCTAAGAATTCTACTTGGATTTTATCTTCCAAAACTTCTTCTAGTGCAATGCCAACTGGCTTTTTGCATAGCGGGTCTTCCAAGGGTGTGCCGTCAGCTTGTATCGATTTAGCTCTCTTAGCTGCGACATATGCTAATTTGTATTTTGAATCAATTTTCTCTAACAATTGATCGATTGATGGGTATCTCATACCATCTTTTTGATAATTCATTGATTAGTCCTCCTTTAACATCTTCATATACGTATGAATTGTCCGTTCAGTCTTTGCATGTTCAGCACGAATAATCGCCATAATACGGTCCGCAGCATTGGTAACATCATCATTGACAACAATGTAATCGTACTTATGCGCTAACACAAATTCTCTATCTGCTTTTTCCATGCGTTTTTTTATCGTTTCTGGTGTATCTGTTCCACGTTTTATAAGCCTTTCATAAAGTGCTTTTTTTCCAGGTGGTACGATAAAAACAAACACAGCGTCTTTTGATTTTTCTCTAACTTGAAGTGCACCTTCTACTTCAATTTCTAAAACTACTTCTTTACCATTATCTAACTGTTCTTCCACCTTGTCAAGGGGTGTCCCATAATAATTGCCTACAAATTCAGCCCATTCCAAAAACTTGTTTTCGCTTATGCGTTTTAAAAACTCTTCTTTTGAAACAAAGTAGTAATCAACGCCATCGACTTCGCCTGGTCTTGGGGGTCTAGTTGTCATAGATACTGAATAAATCAAATCATGATTCGGCATATCAAATAATGCTTTACGGACGGTACCTTTACCGACGCCAGAAGGTCCAGAAATAACAACTAATAATCCACGATCGTTTAATTTCATACTATCCCACCCTTCATTATGCATTATATTGTAAGTCATTATACCCCAAAACAGGGTATTAGTAAAGCCAAAACCCGTTAATTTTGTAGTTATCCGTTTACATTATACTTCAAGCGGTTTTAAGTGTGATATACTAGAAGACGGTGATACAATGGCATTAGATGGAATGTTCATACATTTTTTAACAACTGAACTCAATGAAACACTTAAGAATATTCGTATTAAAAAAATTCGTCAGCCAGAATCTGACGTATTTAGTTTTGAATTTTACAGAAAACAAACTTTATACCTAAGGTTTTCTCTAAACCCTAGTTTTCCAAATGTGAGAATAACAGATAAAGATTTACCTTTAGATGAAAAAAGCAACTTGCTTCAAGCCCTTAAAAAACACTTAGAAGACGCTGTGCTTACAGAAGTCAATCAACACCTTAAAGACAGAACCATGATTTTTCATTTTCAAAAGTTCGACCAAATATTTGGTTATACTTACTCAAAATTAATCTTTGAGGCAATGGGACGCACTACAAACTTGATTTTAGTGAAAGACGGCCTCATCATAGACGCTTACTATAAACAGTTTTCAACCGATAAAAGAAGCGTCTTAATCAATCAACCTTTTGAGTTTTTTACAACAGATAAACTAGAACTTACATCTGATCAAATGCCTTTATTGAAAAAACTTCATTCTCCAAAAGACATTATGGATACTTTCATGGGCATTTCTCTTCAAACTGCGACCTTTATATTTGATCACAAGCACATAAATCCGTATTCACTAACTGTGAATCCTACATTATATCAACATACAAAAAAACTTTTTAGCCCGTTTGATATTGGCTTAGACTATCCTAAAAAACAGTTTCCAACACTGTCTGATTTGTTAGATTCACTGGAAAAAAAAGAGACTCAAAAAGATACAATGTTGTCTCAATTGATTAGCAAAGAACTTAAGAGATTAGAACAAAAAATACTCAATTTGACTAAGGATTTAGAAACAAACTTAGGGTTTGATTCGTTTAGACAAATGGCTGATGAAATTTATATGAGTGGCCTTAATCTAAACGAGAAACACAGTCAAGTTAACCTCATAAAACTAGATTTCCAAAAGACGCTAAATGAAAATGCGCAAGCTTTCTATAAAAGCTATCACAAGGCCAAAAAAGCCATTGACCCTATCCAAAATCAACTTAAACTAACTACGGATTTAATTCAGTACTATCAGGGCCTACTAGAGGTTTTAGAATACGCTGAAAAAGACGACTTAAAGGATTTAAAAGAAGAACTTCAACAAATGGGGTTAATCAAAAAGGTCATTAAACATAAACAAAAGAAACCACAAAAACCGAAAGTATTATCCTATCATTTTGATGATTTTGACATATTTATCGGTAAATCTTCGATTCAAAATGACTATCTAACTCATGAATTCGGAAAAAAAGACGATTATTGGTTTCACGTCCAACAAGGCAGTGGTGCACACGTTTTACTAAGGGGGAATTTTCACGAAAAATCCTTAAGGACCGCATCAATGCTTGCTGCTTACTACAGTCCAATGCGCGCTTCTTCTTCCGTTGCTGTTGATTATACACTACTGAGAAATGTCAAAAAAATAAAAGGTCTCCCCGGTTATAACGTGAGTTATACCCAGCAAAAGACCTTCTATATAGATATTGATTTAAGTTTATTGGGATTACCCAACTAACATATCCATTTCAGCATAAGTGACGACATTAGTCGTCTCTTTTTTATTTTCCAACATCGCAACCGCCGTGAGAATGCCAATTCGTCCGACAAACATATTGACAATGAATATGGCTTTCGACCAAACCGATATATAAGGGATTAACCCTAACGAAAGACCTACAGTTCCGAATGCACTAGATACCTCAAAACCAATTTCCATAATGGACCATCTATTCGGTTCCAATATGGAAATAAATAAAGTCGATATCATCACTAATCCAATCCCAAGTGCGAAGACCATAAAAGATTTTCTAACTGCAAGGTCTTTAATGGCTCTACCCGCAAAGAACACTTGTTTTCTATGTCTTCCAAAAGAGATCAAACCACTTGTTAATAAGAAGAATGTCGTCATACGAATCCCACCACCAGAAGAGTTAGGTGCTGCCCCAATGAACATAAGCATTGAAAAGAATAAACGGGTTGCTTCTGTCCAATGACTGATGTCAGTGTTGTAAAAACCAGCACTTCTGGCATTGTTAGTCATAAAGAATACATTTAAGACAATATCCATTACAGGCTGACCCTTCATGGAGTTTTCATATTCCATTACGAAGTACACTAAAGCTGAAATAAACCAAAACATAAAGTGCGAGATGACAAGCAATTTTGAAATAAACGATATTTTATAGTGTTTTGTTTTATTGAATTTCGCCTTAATAAACAGTGTAAACTCAGCAAGTGGCCAGAAGCCTACCCCACCAATAAATATAATAATCATTGTAATGATTTGCGGGAAAGCATGCCCTTGAAAGACCATAAAACTTTGATTACCTGGTAAGAAATCAAACCCTGCATTTGCAAAACCAGCTGCCGCTAAATAAAACGACTGAAAGATTGCTTCTCCGAAGCTCGCTTCAAAAGGCTGTGCAAAGAAGATATAAAACGTCATCATAATGATATAGATGATTTGGAATGTGAAAATTGCAATCGCAGCATTCGTAATCAACCTAATGATGCCTCTTACAGTGAACTGGTTTTGTTCAGCTGCAATTATATTACGTTCTTTAAGTCCAATTTTCTTGCCAATGATCACCCAATATGACGCTACCAGTAATACAATCCCTAATCCGCCCACTTGTATGATTACAATCGAGATGATACCTCCAAATAAACTAAAAGTATCTCTTTGGCTCACCGGTGATAAACCGGTTGAAGATATTTGTGAGACGGAAATGAAAATTGCATCAATAAAGTCTAGTTTAACACCCTCATTAAGTGATATTGGCAACCATAATAACAATGCGCCCACGATTGTGACAATCAGATAGATCGTGAATATTGTTCTCGCCGGTGTCACAAATAATATTTTTTTAAGCTTTTTATATATGTTCATAAAACACCTCTTGTCTTGCATGCCCAATTATACCACAAATGATAATCATATATAAACTAAATCTTTTTATAAATAAGCATTAAATTTGTATAAACTATTCCGATAGGGTAAAATGTAAGTATAGAAATGAAGGAGGCTTATTATGAAATACGAATTACCAAAAATGAATTATGCTTATGAAGCATTAGAACCAGCAATTGATGCAAGAACCATGGAAATCCATTACACAAAGCATCACAATGCATATGTAACAAACTTAAATGCAGCATTGGAGAAACACCCTGAATTAAACACACCGCTTGAGGCTTTACTAAAGGATTTAACACTGATTCCTGAAGATATCCGTATGGCTGTTAGAAACAATGGTGGTGGTCACTTCAATCACTCATTATTCTGGGAAGTATTAACGCCAGGTGGCTCAAAAGCACCTAAAGGTGTCTTATTAGACGCTATCGTAAACGCGTTTGGTTCATTTGATGAATTCAAAACTTTATTCAGCAATGCAGCTAAAACACGTTTTGGTTCAGGTTGGGCTTGGCTAGTAGCAACAGACAAAGGCTTAGTGGTTACTTCTACACCAAACCAAGATACTCCACTTCAAGAAGGGACACCTATCTTAGGGTTAGACGTTTGGGAACATGCTTATTACCTAAACTATCAAAACAGACGTCCTGATTATGTGGAAGCATTTTTCTCAGTGGTCAATTGGGATGTTGTCGAGAAGTTGTTCTTAGCAACCAAATAATACTCATGTGAATCTAAGGTCTAGCAATCTGCTAGACCTTTTTTATATGATCAAAAAAAAAACCACTTTTCAGTGGTTTTAATCATGCTATTTGGTTTCAATGACAGCGTAATCGCCATCTTCTCTAATGTAGGCAACATTTACTTTATTGGTCGAAGCATTTAAGAATACGTAGAAATCATGTCCTGACATTTCCATTTCTACTAATGCTTCATCTACACTCATTGGTTCAAGTTTAAGTTCTTTGTTTTTAACCACTGTTCCAGCAAGTATTTCTTTTTCAAGAGCCTCAGTTTCAAAATCATCTGAGTACACCTTTGAATTTCCTTTTTTAGTCAAGTGTGCTTTTAGTTTTTCTTTGTGTTTCTTAATTTGTGAAATCAGTTTGTCCACTGATTTATCAATTGCGGTATACATATCTTGATCACTTGTTTCACTTCTTAAGACGATGCCTTTAGCTGGCACAGTGACTTCGACTTTGTGATGATCTTTGTATACCTTTAGGACAACTCTCACATCCAAAATGAGAGCTGGGTCGAAAAAGGAGACAACTTTGTTCATTCTTTTAATCACATAGTTCTTGATTGCTTCGGTCGGTTCAAAACCGTTTTTTCCAATGATATCATATTTCATATGCATATCCTCCCTTACACCTATATTATACCAAAAAATCAGCGTTGTTGAGGCAAATTGCATAAATATCCCCATAATTTATTTTCTCAAGCAAGCTATAAAAGGACTCACTCATCTCTGAAAGATATAAAAGTGTGTCATTTGGTCTCATATTAACCAATAATTCGTTCACAATCGCACTTATTTCTAACATATAGGCTTCATCATTGATTTTTTTATCGATTGATAAATCTATTAAGTAACACTGATAATCCTCAATAGGAAGCACAGAATAGTTTGGATGAAATGGATATTTTCTATCACAGCTTTCACATTTAAGTGCATGTGGTTGATTAAAAAGCGTCAACAACGTTCTTCTTTTGTAAAAAACTTTATAACAAATCAAGCATTTCATGCAATCACCTAATCAATATATAGCAGGATATACGACCATTTACTTTAAAAAAAGACAACCGAAGTTGTCTTTAATCATTAGTGTTCGACTTTATATTTTTGGACAATGCCATCAATTAAGTGACTAGGTACTTCTTCATAGCGAACAAATTCTCTTTGGAAGATGCCCGAGCCTTGAGTCATAGCCTTTAAATCGATGATGTATTTTTGAACTTCTGATTCAGGGGCTTCAGCTTCAATAACCTGACTGCCTTCTGCTTGACTCATCCCTAAAACTCTACCTCTACGCTTGTTCATATCACCCATTACATCACCAACATATTGGTCTTTAACGGTAATATACATTTTCAAAATTGGCTCTAAGATAGTTGGGTTAGCAGCTTTGACCGCTTCTTTAAATGCAAGTGAAGCCGCAAGCTTAAAGGAAAGTTCATTTGAGTCAACTGGGTGGTAAGAACCATCATATAAGGTTGCTTTCACAAAGATTACTGGAAACCCAGCTAACGGCCCATGTTCAAAGGCATCAATCAACCCTTTTTCTACTGCTGGGAAGTAGTTCTTAGGAACTGCCCCACCAAATACTTCTTCAGAGAACTCAAACAATTGTTCAGATGGTTGAAAACGAATCCATACATGGCCAAACTGACCAGCACCACCTGATTGCTTTTTATGTTTACCTTCAGCTTCAACTTTTTTCTTAATGGTTTCCCTATAGACTACTTTTGGTTCTTCAACACTCACTTCTACTTTAAATACGGTTTTCATACGGTCCAAAATAAAATTGATGTGCGTCATACCAAGACCACCTAATAACAGTTGCGCTGTTTCTTTATTTCGAATGGTTTCAAATGAAGGATCTTCAATGTTTAAACGCTGTAACGCATTTGAGATTTTATCTTCATCTTGTTTGTTTTTCGGTGTGATGGCAACATAAATTGTCGGCTTAAGTGTTTCTGTCTTCGGATAACAAATAGGTGATTTAGGGTCTGAGATGGTGTAACCTGTATGAATGTTATCTAATTTGGAGACGCAGACCATATCCCCTGCGTGGCCCATTTCAACTGGCATTTGAGTTTTTCCCATCATGGTGAATAATGCCCCTATTTTTTCGGATTTTCCCGTGTCATGAATCGTAATTTCTTGTCCGGTTTTCAGTGTGCCTGAATTAATTTTAATCATGTTAATTGCCCCTACAAATGGGTCAATAGTTGTCTTAAATACATAACCTGAGAAAGGTTCTTGGTCTTTTGTATGACGAATAACTGTATCCTCTGTTTTAGGATTAATCCCTTCGAGTGCTTTCAAATCATCTGGTTGCGGCAAATACTTGGCGAGCATTCCCAACATTGTTCTTATGCCAATGTTCTTAGTGGCGCTACCTACGATTACTGGCGTTAATTCACCATGATATATGCCATTTCTCAATCCGTCATTGATTTCTTGTTCAGTTAAAGGTTCTCCACCAAAGAACTTTTCAAGCAGTTCATCACTGGTTTCTGCGACAGATTCCATAATCATTTCACGTAGTTGTTCTATTTTAGGTTTCTTTTCTTCCCAAATTGGAGCATCTACTGAGTCAACACCATTATAAATACGTGCCTTCATTTCGATGACATTTACGAAACCTTCAAAGTTCTCATGTTTACCAATTGGCCAACAAAAAGGCACAGCCTTTTTACCAAGTTTTTCACGAATACTCTCAAGTATTTCTTCAAACTTAACATTTTCTTTGTCCATTTTATTAATAAATATGACAGCTGGAATGTGCATTTCTCTAATTTCATTCCAAAGTCGTTCTGTGCCAACTTCGACACCTTTTGAGGCATCAATGACCAAAACAGCACCTTTAACAACAGACAAAGACTGTTTAATCTCATTATCTAGTTCTTCTGTTCCTGGTACATCTAAAAAATTGAGTTTGATACCGTTCCATTCAATTGGAATTAAGCTGGTTGAAAGACTACCTTGTTTTGCTTTTTCTTCATCCATAAAATCTGATACTGTGTTTTTTCCTTCTACGCTCCCACGAGAAGAAATTGCATTACTTGAAAATAGTAAAGCTTCCGCAATGCTGGTCTTTCCAGATCCTAGATGTCCTAGGATGGCAATGTTTCTAATTTGGTTTGTTTCATAAACCTTCATATCATTTTCCTCCTTGAAATCGGTTTCACTACTAATTAAATTATAACATAATATCTAAATGAGTGGCAAAATGTTTTTTATACCAAAATCGTGTTATAATCTAGGTGGTGATTTTATGGAAAAAAAATCCATACGAATGATAAAATGGTATCAAAAAAACTTTTCTGGTAACAAGCATTTTGTGTGTCGACATAAACCAACTTGTTCCAATTATGCATTAGGGTGTTACGAACGTTTTAATTTCCCTAAAGCTACACTACTAACTGCTAAAAGGATTCTTACCTGTAATCCTTTATTTAAACCTAAGTACGATCCGGTTCCTGAAAAAAAGACTAAGAAATCAAAGGCGTAATTATATTTATAAGTCTATTTAGAAATATTATGATTTCATTTGAATTGACACCTTATATGCTCTATATTAATAATAGAAAGCAATGAGGTGTTTTTTTTATGAATGAAAAGACTATGCTAACGACCTTAGATAAAGTGAAACTGAATCAATCTGCAAAAGTCGTACGTCTACTCTCTACAAAAAACGAGATTAAAAGGCGTTTACTTGATATGGGATTAACGCCAGGAGTCGTTGTACATATAAAAAAAATTGCGCCATTAGGTGACCCAATCGATATCAGTATTAGAGACTATGATTTATGCATCCGCAAAGATGATTTAAAACAAATAGAGGTTATTGTACTATGAGAATTGCATTAATAGGTAACCAAAACAGTGGTAAGACTACCCTTTTTAACGCATTGACTGGTAGTAATCAAAAAATTGGAAATTGGCCTGGTGTGACGATTGAACAAAAAGTCGGTTACATTGAAAAAGATAAGCATGAAATCATTGATTTACCAGGCATTTATTCATTATCGCCATACACAATCGAAGAATCTATATCAAGAGCATTTTTACTTCAAGAAAAAATTGACTTGATTGTTAACATCATCGATGCCACTCAACTTGAAAGAAGCTTATATTTAACTACGCAACTTCTTGAGCTAAACATCGACATGATTATTTGTCTAAACATGGCCGATACGTTTGCTAAAAAAGGGATTTCTATCCATAAAGAACTATTAGAACAAAAGCTCAATACTTCTATTATTGAAATTTCAGCATTGAAGAAAACTGGCATTCAAAAATTGATTCAGTGCATCGATAGCCAAAACTACTTAAAGCATAAACCCTTAAAAATATTCAACCCCAATATAGAAAAGACTATTCAATATTTAGAGGAAAAAATCAGTGAACCAAATAAACGATTTCTGAGCATCAAACTATTAGAATCAGATCCAATTATCGAACATGCTGTGGATGTGACCTCTTTAACAAAACCCCTTGAAAAAGTGTATGGTTATGATTTCGAGACCATCATTGCATCTGGTAGGTATGCTTTCATTGAAAAGATTAAAAAGGAAACGTTTGTTAGAATTCATCATGGAGACAAACTAACAGAATCTTTAGACAAAGTGTTTTTGAATAAGTTTTTAGCTATTCCTATTTTCGGGCTGGTTATGTTTTTAATTTATTATCTATCTGTTGGGGTAGTGGGCTCTCTGACCGTTGATTTTGTTGATGGAAGTGTAAGTCAATTCAGTGCCTTCATGTTTGATTTATTAAAGGATTTAGGCGCACATGACTTTTCAGCTAGCCTTGTCAGTGATGGGATGATTGCTGGTGTAGGTGCTGTGTTAAATTTTGTCCCACAACTCATCATTTTATTTTTACTCATATCCGCTTTAGAAGGCAGCGGGTATATGACAAGAATTGCTTTTTTCTTAGACAGATTGTTTAAGAAATTCGGGTTAAGCGGTAAAGCGTTGATTCCATTTATCATTGGGTCAGGGTGCAGTGTGCCTGGCATCATGGCTACTAGAACGATCGAATCACAAGATGAGAGACGTATTTCAATTATGCTGACCCCTTTCATTCCTTGTAGTGCAAAACTACCTATTATCGCACTATTTGCAGGGTTCTTCTTTCCTAACAACTCTGGATTTGTCTCCTTTTCTCTTTACATGATGTCAATCGTTGTGATCTTAGTTTCAGCGCTCATCATGAAGACATTCTTTTTTAAAGGACAACCCTCAAGCTATATCACAGAATTACCTAATTATCGTATTCCCAATTTCAGATATGTTTTTAGAGATGTTTACGAAAGAGTTAAGGAGTTTATTGACCGCGCAGGGACAATCATCTTACTTTCAAGTGTCCTCATTTGGTTTTTAAGCGCTTATTCGTTTAGATTAGAATATGGTGTAGATGTCAATGAGTCGATGCTTTCTTATTTGGGCAGAGGCTTTGCTTACGTCTTTTATCCAATGCTTGGTGATTTGTCTTGGGCAGCTTCTGTTTCGGCTATTCAAGGCCTTGTTGCTAAGGAACAAGTAGTCTCCTCATTAGCCGTAATTGGTGGACTATCAGCCGATATTACGCAAGGCAACATCATACTAAATGCACCAATATATCAGTTCTTTACACCTGCTTCTGCTTATGCATTTATGGTCTTTAACCTATTTTCAGCACCATGTTTTGCTGCAATTGGCGCAATGCATAAAGAACTAGGTTCTCGTCGTAAAACCTGGTTTGCTATTTTATTTCAAACTGGTCTAGCTTATTTGCTTGCGACCCTTATATTCCAACTGGGTACGTTTATAGGAGGGATTTCATGAACTTAACTGACATTATCATTTTACTATTTGTAGGCAGTTTGTTAGGATTAATCATTTATTTTAAAATAATCAAAAAGAGAGGTAACATTGGTTGTAACTGTAGTCTTAAATCCAGTTGTAATCTCAAAATTCATTCGATTGATTCGATCTTTGAAGACATCAAGAACGATGTAAAAAACAAATAATATAAAAAAAAACTATAGTGGGATAATAACTTTCTGTGAAGTCGCTACTATGGTTTTTTTTATCATTATCCTTGATCACACTGCAAATCAAATTTATAAGTGTGCCTTAAAATGTTACCAAACCTCATTTTTATAATTAGATTATAAAAGCAACTTTAATGAATCCAGTACGATTCTGTTTAAAGAAGGTGGTGCTGGGACTTTCTCAGACGGTTATTGTAAGCATTCAAATAAAAAAAGCTTAACGCCGAGTATTCGGTGTCAAGCTTTTATACTGTTTAATTATATGATTAAAAGCTATTTTTTTGCTTCTTGATTCTTTTTAATAACTTTTTGTCTTGTGAAAGCCTCACGTTCTTTTTCCTCTAGAGATTCAGTAATAAACTTAATGTTTTCTTCAAATCTAGGGATAACAATGTTTTCTAAGGCATTGGCTCTTTTTTGGCTTTTACGAATCGCATTGGCTAATCGATAAGTCGCATTGTCAATTTCCGCTAGTTTAACGGTCAGTTCTCTTACCTTTTGAAAAGATTTATAAGCAAAGTCAAACTTAGTGTTCGTATGGCCTATGCCATAAGTGATTTTAACGATTTCTGCTTCATGTGTGACTTCTGGAATCTCAACGCCCATCACACTACGATAACTGACTGTAACATTTTGATCAATTGGGATAGATTTGGCAATATCAGAGACGATGCCTAGTGTAATATTCGCTTCTTGAAGTGCTTGATAAGCTTGTTGATAAGTTTTAGACAGTTCTTCTCGAACATGTCTAACATCTTCAACCATGGTCATCATTTCACGAATTAAAATGTTTCTTTTACGATCCATGAGTTCATAGCCTTTTTTGGCTAAGTCGTATGATTTTTGAAGTGCAATCAAATTTCCCTTGGTAGGAAACACTTGATTATTCATGACGTAGATCCTTTATGCCTTTGATGTAAGTCTTATTAACGATATGAAATCTTTCAACTGCACGCTCATGGTTGTAAAAACTATCCAATAAGTCTTGGTCTACTCTGTGTAATTCATCCTTAGGTAGTACAGACAATAAGTCCCAACCTAAGTCTAAAGTATCGGTAATTTGTCTATTGGTTTCGAATCCTTGGTTTAGAAAGTGTTTCTCGAAGAGTTTTCCAAATTCAATGTATTGTCTATCGATTGGAGAGAGTTCGTCTTCTCCAATGACAGATGCTAAACTTCTTGCGTCCTGTACTTGTGCATAAGAGGCAAATAGCTGATTGGCTACACTAGAGTGGTCCTTACGTGTATAACCATCACCAATTCCATCTTTCATCAGACGAGATAAAGACGGTAATACACCAATTGGCGGGAAAACTGCAACTTGATTTAAGTCTCTACTTAAAACAATTTGTCCTTCGGTTATATACCCTGTTAAGTCAGGCACAGGGTGAGTGATGTCATCGTTCGGCATCGTAAGGATTGGAATTTGCGTAACACTGCCTTTGGCATTTTTAACGATGCCAGCTCTTTCGTAAATAGAGGCTAAGTCAGAGTATAGATATCCTGGGTATCCTTTACGCCCTGGAATCTCACCTTTACTGCTCGAAAACTCTCGTAGAGCCTCACAGTAAGCTGTAATATCCGTAAGGATTACAAGCACATGCATGTCATGAGTGTAAGCTAAATATTCTGCAGCTGTCAAAGCGAATCTTGGTGTTAATGTTCTTTCAATAATAGGTTCATTTGAAAGATTTAAAAACATAACGACTTTATGCATAACCCCAGCTTCTTCAAAAGATTTTCTAAAGTAATCTGCTACGTCATTTTTAACACCCATTGCCGCAAACACGATACAAAAGTTTTCACCATTGCCATCTGCAATCTTTGCTTGTTTTACAATTTGAACCGCAAGCTCATTGTGAGGCATCCCAGATCCTGAGAAAATGGGTAGTTTTTGACCGCGAATTAGGGTTGTAAGCGCATCAATTGAACTCACACCCGTTTGAATATAGTTTCTTGGGTAAACACGCGAAACAGGATTCAAGGGCAGACCATTGATGTCTCTTTTTTCATCAACAAACACGTTTCCTAGTCCATCAATGGGTCTACCAGAACCATTGAATGTACGTCCTAGAATTTCCTTTGATAAAGACATTTCAACTGGCTTACCTGTGAATTTGGATAAAGTATTATTGAGTGAAATTTCATGTGTACCTTCAAAAACTTGAACTGCGATTTTATCGCCTTCGATTTGAACGACTCTACCGTATCTGGTTTCACCCGTATTAAGCTTAATTTCGACCATTTCTTCATAGCCGACATTTTGGGTATTTTCAAAGTAAATGAGTGGCCCGTTAATTTCATCTAGACCTTTATATTGTAGATTCATAACTAGCCTCCTTAATGTGTGTGTTTGATGGTTTCATCGATCATATCGGGGTAACCATCTAATAACTCGATTTGATTATTTGGAATGTCATATTTGATTTTAATAATTTTATCGAAAAGACCCGATTCGATGAGTAAATTCAGTGATTTCCCATTTTCAATGAACTGACGAGCTTTCTTCTCTAAATACAAAATGACATCCATCATTTTTAGTTGTTTGAGAAGTGGGACATAAGTATCATCTTTATGGAAGGCATTTTGCTGAAGGTATCCAAGTCTAATGACTTTACCCATTTCAATGATAAGTTTTTGATCATCAGGCAGGACATCGCTACCAATCAGTTTCACGATTTCTAAAAGCTTGTTTTCTTCAGCTAATATAGACATGATTTGTTTTCTGTTGGTTAAGAAACGAGGATCCACTTCTTTATCAAACCACTTGGTTAAATCTCCGATGTATTCTGAATAACTTAAATTCCAGTTGATTGCAGCATAGTGTCTTTGATAAGCCAATTGTTTGTCTAAGGCCCAAAAACTTCTGACAAAACGTTTGGTGTTTTGTGTAACAGGTTCAGAGAAATCTGCACCTTGAGGTGAAACCGCACCGATGATTGATACAGAGCCTTCCTTATCAGAAAGCGTCTTCACGTATCCTGCTCTTTCATAAAACTGAGAAATACGGCTCGGCAAGTATGCAGGAAACCCCTCTTCTGCAGGCATTTCTTCTAGACGACCTGAAATTTCTCTTAAAGCTTCAGCCCATCTGGATGTTGAGTCCGCCATAACAGCGACATGGTAGCCCATATCTCTGTAGTATTCTGCTATTGCAACCCCAGTATAAATGGAAGCTTCTCGAGCAGCCACTGGCATATTAGAGGTATTCGCAATTAAAACTGTTCTTTCTAATAAGGGTTTATTGGTTCTTGGGTCAATCAGTTCTGAAAATTCTTCTAATACTTGAGTCATTTCATTCCCGCGTTCCCCACAGCCCACGTAAACAATTAAATCTGCATCACACCACTTGGCAAACTGGTGTTGCATCATGGTCTTTCCAGTTCCAAATCCACCTGGCACTGCAGCAGTACCGCCTTTTGCGATTGGAAACAGTGTGTCAATGACACGTTGGCCAGACACAAGTGGTATGGACATTGGCAAACGTTTACGAACAGGTCTTTGTGTTTTTATTGGCCACTTTTGGACAAGATTCAAAGAATGAATCACTTTATGTTCATCTTCTATTTGTATGACAGTATCTTTAAGTTGATAAGTCCCGTTTTTCGCCTTAGAGACGACTTTCCCGGATAGACCGATTGGTACCATCAAACGATGTGTAATCGACGTTGTTTCAGGTATGGTTGCAAATATTTCACCCTCAGATAGAAAGTCCCCAACACTAGCGGTGATGGTAACCTCCCACTTCGATGTCATGTCTAAAGCAGAGACATCTGAACCCGTTGGAATATAGATGCCGTTTTCTTGTTGAATGGTCTTTAATGGACGTTCAATGCCATCAAAGATATTTTTTAGCAAGCCAGGCCCGAGCATCGCAGAAATAGGTTCACCGGTACCAAATACTGGGTCACCTACTTTAAGGCCTGTGGTTGATTCGTATACTTGAATCACTGTTTTTGTCTTACTGATGGAAATGACTTCCCCTAAGAGGCGAAGTTTCCCAACATAGACCATTTCAAGCATTGCGAATGTAGTCGAATTTTGGACGGTAACGACTGGACCATTGATTGAGTAAATCGTGTTTGTCATATTACCCTCCTTATTTTTTGATAAACAATCGTGCGTTTTCATAAAACCATTTTTTGCGTTCTTCAAGTTTTTGATCAATGGTTTGATCGATGGATACTTTTAACGCCTCGATGACTGCTTTAAACCCACCAAAATGTATTTGATCATTTTTATTGTATTTCTGACCTTTTTTAATCAGTACTTCTTCCAATAACTGATCATCCGCGCCAATTTCAAATTGAACAGGATGATTTTTCGCATAGTCCAAAACGGTCTCACATTTTTCAATCATGGTTGACTGATATGCCTTTGTTTGTCTATAAGTAAATAGTTTTTTATATACAGCTTCAAATACGTTATTAACCATAACGCTACGTTCTTTAATGAGCTGTTCATCATAGCCTACGCCAATTTGATTGATTTTATCTTGATACTCTATTTGAAGTTCTCTTAAAGCTTTATTGGTATCTAGTTTATTCTTAAGGTCCAATTCAGCATTAACCTTATTCATTTCTTTGGCGTAAAGATAATCAATTTCTTTTCGCAGTTTCTCAATACGTATCCCGGATTCTTGCATAATCGCCTTTTCCAAGTAACGTTTGAGTTGGTCTTCGTTATAATATGCCATTTAGCCACCTCACAGTTTGACACCTATGGCTTCACTTACGTATCGGTCAATTGCTTCACCAATCGAAGATGTGCCATGTCTATCCGGTATTTCTACAATGAGCTTACGGGACTCTCTCAGTTTGATTTCAGAAATGACATCAGGTGCCAATTCAACCAACTTAGTCGTCACTAAAATAATAGCATTGTTTGGGTCTTCAAGCGCATCTTCTAGAGCAATAAGAAACTCATCTTTTTCATGCACTACTATCCCCTCAATACCAACTAGTCTCATGCCGACTTCCGTATCTACATTGTCGCTAATTAAGAAAAATCTCATCAGATTTCACTTCCCTAATTATAGTTTGTTGATGATTAGAATTGAGATAAGTAACCCGTAGATTGCAACCCCTTCACCAAGGGCTACGAAGATTAATGATTTACCAAAGTTCTTTTCGTTCTCAGAGAATGCTCCAATAGCTGCTGGTGCTGCCGCAGCAACAGCAATACCTGCGCCTAGCGCTGACATTCCAGTTGATAATGCCGCACTCAAGAAACCAAGACCTTGAGCCATTGTTCCAGTGATAGAAGCTACTACTGTTTCACCTTCAGCAGCTGAAACGCTTGGGCTTGTAAAAAATTGTACAACGAACACAAACGCAATGACCGCAAAGAATCCAGAAACGTGGATCAGCAGTCTAGTTTTTGCCGAATGAACGGTTGTTTTACCTCTGAAAACTTTAATTAAAGGTAAAGTAATTAATGCAATTAAAATAAGTGGTAATACTAATTCGATAAAATTTAACATGTTTTATTCCTCCTAATTGTTATTGATTTAATGCGTTAAATTGTACGCCATTGCCTTGGTAATAGCGTGAAAACATTTCATAAAACTGTAGTCTTAAGACTTGAATTCCAACAATCATGCCTTCGAGTGCCATCACAAAGATGTTACCGAAAATCATGACAAGCCATCCAGCATCCCCGACCATACTCATCAAACTCGTTACAACCAGCATCATACCGGCATGAGACAGAATGAATCCGCCCACACGTAAGAATGACATTGTGTTTGTAACATATGATAAGATGATTTCAAAGAGTTCAAAGAACGCTTCGACAAAGAACCCACCAAATCCGGCTGGAAACATCTTGTGATGATGCACTTTCCTATGGATAGGTTCCTTCAAGAATATTAATAAAAGTGGAATGACCACGAATGGAATGATTGTAAAGATGCTAAACACCGGAATGCCTAATCCCATTTGTAAAGCAATCCCAATGCCTAAGAACCCATAAAGCATTAAACCAGATAGTCCATTATGAGAACAAACAACTTCAACATATTCTTTCTTTCTAATTTGAATAATAATATTTAATAACATGGTTGTTATGATCAAAACTGCACCAATTGCAATCGCTGCAATCAACAATGTCATTGTGAAGTCTCCATCCATTACGTGTATCGGTTTGCCTGGCAAACCTAAAACATCCGTAAAAAATGGTGTGAGTATCTCTTCATCTCCGAAAACTGAGCCATAAAGCAGACCGAACAGGGCAGAGAATAATCCAATTCGAATGCCAACAGCACCAAGGCGCATGCCTTTGAACTTATAGGCTAAGAATCCAATTAACATCAACACCAACCCTTGTCCCAAGTCTCCAAACATCATCCCAAATAAGAATGAGTAGGTAAGTGCTAAAAAGGGTGTTGGGTCTATTTCATCATATGCCGGTAAACCATACATTTCAACAAACATGCCAAATGGTCTTGAAAACCATCCGTTTTTCAGTTTTGTTGGCGGTGTAATACGTCTATCAGCATCTGCTTCATTGACTTCAATATCAACATCTTCTAGGCCTTCAAAGGCTTTTTTAAAAGTATGAACGTCATTGTCTTGCATAAAACCTGATATTGTAAATTTATCTCCTAATCCAACTACATATTTTTTGGCTTCGAATAACCTATTTAGAAATAAGAGTTGCCCCTTGATATGTGCCAGATTGTTATGACATCCATCCGTGATAGAACAAATATCATCACGATATTTCGCAATTTTAGTTTTCGCATCATTAATGGTGTTTTTGATGTCTTCGATTGCTTCTTTTGGAGTCCCGTGAACAAACTCAGGGATAAAACTTCTTTCGAAAAACAGGGATGAAAAAATATTATCTACTTCTCTTTTGTATTCCTGAGTCGTGTAATACATACACCAAACATAGTTTTGATCCGAATCAAAAGATTTAAATACGAAAGGTCTGTTTTGAAAAAATCTTAGTTTATCTACACTATCATTTGGTAATCGACCAAATCTCATAAACACATACTCACAAGCAAACAAATCGTCTAAGGGAACATCCAAGCTCTGAATGTTTTTAACTTGGATCAATGCATTTTCGTGTTTATCTATGAATGCTTCTAATTCTTTAATTTGTACGACTTCATCCTCTAATGACTGTTTCAAATCCGTAATATAATCATACATTTCATTAAGATTGTAAGATTCATCCCGATATTCAACATTCGGTAAATTTAAATCATACTTGAGTTCGATATCATTTATGTCTTGCAACATCGTTTGACACGGATTCTCCGAGACAAATGACGTTAAACCCTGCACCTTTTCAACAATTTCACTTGCCAAAACTGGGTGGAAGTTTTTTAAGTCAATGAATCTCATTAGTACTCGATCTAAATTACTGACATTTGAGGTTAGGTCAATTAGGTTTACTTTTGCTATACCCATAGTTCCTCCTAGTAAATTAGCATTTGCTTAATTTCATTTTCGTCTACTTGATAACGTATGCCTTCAATGGTATTCGTTAAATTTTCGATTTCAATTTCACTTAGCGTAATAAACGCTAAGAAAACTTTTGGTACTTCTGTTGAGAAGTACATAAATTTTTTCGCTAGATCGTAGCGAATTTTTTCTGCATAATACTCAACATAAACATAATCTTGATCGCTCTTAAATCTTGAAAACTCTGTTTTCGACAAGAACTTAAGAATAGCATCTGGATTGTCAATCGCGATGATTTGATCCATCTTTTTTTCACTAATCCGTGTGTGTTTCTTAATCAAGACACTTTTAATGGTTGCTGCATTTGCTTGATAGAATTTCTTCAAACGATATACTTTGATGATATTTCCTAATTCAATACGCGTTTCAAAAATACTTTTCAAATCCTTAGCCAATGATCCAGAATAGTACTTTTCAATACGCAGAAAAGCTTCGTCATAATAATAGGCTTCAAGATCATGTTCGATATCAAGATATCTGATCATCTCAGGATTTTTAGTGTAGTACTTTTTAAGAATATCAAAATAAGGCGTTTGTTTAACCGCATCCAAAAGTTCATCGAAATTGGTCGTCTTCAATAGTCTTTCCACACTGATTTTTGTGTGTGTTTCAAAGAAATAGGGGATTTTCCCTTTCATTTCCTCAAACTCTTGAGAAATAATTGTTCTAAGTACCGATAAAATCAATTCATTTTCTTGACTGACAATACTAAGCCTGTAGAAAGGTTCATCTTTTGAAAATACTTGGTTCGTTAGTCGCTCAATCTGATTGAAAGAATTCCTTTTTATCAATGCTTCTAGCTGTCCTCGATGAATTGAATTTTCAGAAACATCTCTTAATGCTTCTTGATAGTTAGGGTGTTTCTTCAAAAAACCAACTAAATCAGGAATTGATCTAAACTTGACGATTCGTTCGTAATCTTCTTCTTTAAGAAAGTTACCATAGATTGATTTAGCTTTTGTGATGATTGCATTATTAGCAAAACCCATAAAGCATTTCTCCTTTTTTATTCGATACAATATGCATATATTGATTCAACCCACTCAGATTCTTTTTCTTCGAATGAATGCTTGATTTCTTCACACATGTGATCGAATTTAGCTTTTTCTGTTTCTTTCTTTAATAGAATTTCTGACTCGTAATTCTGTCTTGTTTTCTCTATTAGTGTTTCTAATTCCCTTTTGTGTTTCTCAATAAGTGCTTGTTCATCCATTTGGATGCGTTTTTCTAGCGTTTCTTTTTCTTTTCTTAACATTTCAACTTTTTCTCTTGCCTGTTTATCAAGCTGAATGGTTTCTTTGATTAAATCTGTGTGCATCAGTTCACCTTCTTTTACATGGTTAATGGTTATCGAGTGGCGCGTGTATGTATACGTTTAAGAACGCACGCGTATGTGAAAAAATAAAAAGCGTAATCACTCATACTTATTATACACTTATGTGTATAGTTTCGCAAAGACGTATCGCCCATATTAGTCAACATTCCTATTGTAATACAAACCCATGTATTTTACAAGTCAGGTTTTCACTGTAACGCCTATGTAAAGGGTTATAATTGATTAAAAATGAAAAAAAGGCGCATTTACGCCTTTTGATTTTTATGAAATACAAGTCTTTTGATTACTTCATTTGTCAAGAATGGTACAAAGCTCAGTAAGATGACAATATCCCAATCCTTGAAACTTAAATTGGTTACACCAAATGCATGTTGCAAGAACGGCACAGAAATGACGGTTACTTGAAGCATAAGTCCGATAAATAGGGCCCCGATTAAGTATTTATTTTTAAATAATCCTACTTTAAGGATGGATTTAGACTCATGTCTGATAGAAAATGCATAGAGCAACTGTGATAAAGCGAGTACGACAAAAGCCATAGTAGAGGCATATATAAAGGCTTCTTCTCCGTGTTTAACCTGAGTGATTTCAGAAAACAAAATCCCATTTTCCATCAATCCAATGACAAAAGCAGATAGTGTCAAAAGCCCAATTAGTGTCCCACCGATAACGGCTCTTAATGCAGCATTGTTTGCGAAAAACGACTCTTTTTTTGATCGAGGTTTCAGCTTCATGACATCTGGGTCTCCTGGGTCAACACCAAGAGAGATTGCAGGTAGGGTATCCGTTATCAAATTAATCCATAAGATTTGTGTTGCCAATAATGGCACTGGCCATCCAAAAAGCACGGCTAAGAATATCGCAATCACTTCACCTAAATTACAAGACAATAAGAATATAACTGCTTTTTTGATGTTGTTATAAATGTTTCTGCCTTCCTCGATTGCGGCTACAATCGTTGTGAAGTTATCGTCAGTTAATATCATATCGGCGGCACCCTTTGATACATCTGTGCCTGTGATTCCCATTGCCACTCCAATATCTGCACTTTTTAATGAAGGCGCATCATTAACGCCGTCACCAGTCATAGAGACAATGTTGTCTCGTCTTTTTAGTGACTGTACAATTCTTACTTTGTGCTCTGGTGATACCCTTGAAAATACTCTATAGTTTTCGATAATTTCATCCAAAGCTTCATCACTGAAAGTGTCGATTTTTTGACCCAACATGGTTTGAGATTCATCCGTAGCAATACCCAGTGTTTTGGCAATTGCAAAAGCAGTGTTAGGGTGGTCACCTGTAATCATAACCACCTGGATTCCTGCCTTTTGAGCGGCTTTTATCGAATCTTTAACTTCTAATCTAGGCGGGTCAATCATACCGACAAATCCAACGATAACCATTTCTTTTTCCATTGCATCTGTTTCTGGATTTAGATTGGCATCTTGATAAGCTAATCCAAGTACTCGAAGTGCCTTTTTAGACATTTCATTTGAAGTCTCGATTAATGTTATTCGATATTCCTCAGTGATAGGTACAACTTGATTATTAATTAAAACACTTTTTGAAAACTTAAGTAAATTGTCCAAAGCTCCTTTTGTGTAGATGCGGTACCCATCTTTATATGGGTGTACAGTAGACATCATTTTTCTGTCAGAATCAAAGGGTTTTTCATTAACCCTTTTATAGTTTTTATTAAGTTTCTCTGGATCGATGTTGTTTTTGATGCCGTAATTCACCAAGGCGATTTCTGTTGGATCCCCGGTTTCTACCCCATCTCGTGAGGTTGCATCACTACATAAAACAAAGCCTTCTAACATTGTATTAACGTCTATATCGGATTTACTCAAAGTAAAATGTTCTAATACTGTCATTTTATTTTGCGTTAGTGTTCCTGTTTTATCACTGCAGATGATATTGACTGACCCTAAGGTCTCTACTGCTGGTAGTTTTTTAACAATCGCATTCTTTTTTGACATTCTTGTGGTTCCAAGTGCCAATACAATTGCAACGATTGCTGCCAAACCTTCTGGAATTGCAGCTACAGCTAGTGAAATTGCGGTAATAAACATCTCTATTAGATTTTTCCCTTGAATAGCACCAAGTCCGAAAATCACTAAACATACAATGATGGCGATAATCCCTAACGTTTTTCCAAGTTCATCTAAACGTTTTTGAAGCGGTGTTTTATCATCCGTTTCAGTATCCAAAATAGCAGCAATTTTGCCCATTTCGGTTTGCATACCTGTGTGTGTTACCACACCTTCTGCCCTTCCATATGTTACCAACGTTGACATAAAAGCCATGTTTAATTGATCACCTAATGGTAGTTTTTCTGAGTTTGATACCATGAAGGCGTCTTTGTTAACTGAAACGGATTCACCAGTAAGTGCAGACTCTTCAATTTGAAGGTTTTTACTCTCTATCAGTCTCAAGTCAGCTGGAATTAAACGGCCAGCTTCTAAAATGACAATATCACCAACTACCAGTTGTTTAGAGTCTACTTCTAAAGTAAGTGAGTCTCTCTTAACCACTGCTTTAGGTGAGGCCATTTTTTTTAAAGCTTCTACCGCTTTCTCTGCTTTTGATTCTTGAATCACGCCAATAAACGCATTGATCAAGACGACCATCAAAATGATGATTGCATCGGTAAACTCAGGGTGACCTTCTAAGGCACTCGCGACAATCGTCAGTGCAGCAGCACCAAGTAAAACATAAATTAGCAAGTCATTAAGTTGCGCAAAAAACAATGAAATTAGACTTTTTTTCTTTTTTGAGGTAAGTTGGTTCTCACCATATTTCAACAATCTTCGTTCGACTTCATTCTTCGATAACCCCGTATTTGGGTTTACATCAAGCTCTTTTAATACTGTTTCAATGCTTTTTTGATAGTACACCATTATCACTCCTATTATTTAATATTATACACGTTAATCTCTCTCACACGAAAAGCAAAATTTAGAAAAAAAGACCATAATTCTTAAAAAAGAACTATGGTCTTGCAATTCAATATGAAATCATGTCCGGGCTAAAAGCCGTTTTGACGAACATGAAAGTAAACGATTGTTTACTTGCTACTCCCCATGAGTGGATTAAGTTACGTTAGTTATTATAAACCAAATGTTTTAGAAAATCAATGACTAATAAGCTCTTGCAAACAAAATAGTTTGCGTCGCTTTTTTTCCTGTTACAGGGCAAACTTCTGTTACAAGTGGCTCATCCAGTATCACGCGCGCAGTTGCTTGAACATCCTGTTTAATGACAAGTTCAGCTTCCTCACCAGACACACTCATTTTAATATAGCCGCCTTTTTCAATCTGCGTTTTAAACTGATCATACGTAGTCGCAACAAACGTGTTTGCTTCAACGTGCTTTAATGCTTTATCGTATAAATCTTCATGCATTGTTTTCAACACGTCTTCCATGGATTGAACAACTTCATTTATTTTGACAAGCGTCTTGTTTCTGTTATGTCTAGTTGTAACAGTGACAACGCCATTGGCCAAGTCCCTTGGACCAACTTCAATTCTCACAGGTACGCCCTTCATTTCGTATTCCGCAAACTTCCATCCTGGTGTGCGATTAGAGTCGTCTAACTTCACTCGATAGCCTGATTTCTTTAAGTCATCAAAAAGCACGTTACAAGCTGCCATGACTTCTGGCTTTTGACTTTGAATTGGTACTATGACCACTTGCGTTGGTGCAACGTAAGGTGGTAATACCAACCCTTCGTCATCGCCATGAACCATGATGACAGCCCCTATTAAACGCGTGGATACACCCCACGATGTTTGAAACACATGTTTAACCAAATTATCACTGTCTTGATATTTGATGTCAAATGCTTCTGAAAAGCCACTCCCAAAATAATGAGATGTCCCAGATTGGAGCGCTTTTCCGTCATGCATCAAAGCTTCGATTGCATACGTTTCAACTGCACCAGCAAACTTTTCCTTTTCAGTTTTTCTACCCGTAACAAATGGAATCGCTAGCAAATCTTTGCCTAGTTTATTATAGATGTCTAACATGTCTAGCGTTTCTTTTCTAGCTTCTGTTTCAGTTCTATGGATGGTATGACCTTCTTGCCATAAAAACTCCTTACCTCTTAAAAAAGGCCTTGTTGTTTTTTCCCATCTTACGACACTACACCATTGATTATATTTTTTGGGTAAGTCTCTGTAAGAACTCACAATTTTTGCATAATGTTGACAAAACAACACCTCAGAAGTGGGTCTAACGATTAAACGCTCGCCTTCATCCCCTGATGCGGTTGTCATAAAAGCAGTTTCAGGTGCAAACCCATCTACGTGGTCTTTTTCCTTTTGAAATAACGACTCTGTTATGACCATTGGCATATAAACATTCTCATGCCCAGTCTCTTTAAATTTATGATCAAGATACTTTTGGATATTTTCCCAAATCGCATAGCCATATGGTCTATATATAATGAAGCCCTTGGCATCACTATAATCCATCAGTTCTGCTTTTAAGCATAAATCAGTATACCATTGCGCAAAATCCTGTTGTCTAGAGGTAATTGTTTCGACTAATTTTTTTTCCATATTATTCACCTTTAATCCAAATAGTTTCGCCATTTTCGAACACTACTTTTCTTTCACTGTATAATCTACCCAATGCACGTTTAAAAGCTTTTTTTGACAAACCAAATTGTTCATCAATTGCTTCTTTATCTGAATCTGCTGTTAATGGCATTTTTCCGTGTTTGATTAGATATGCTTGAATCATTTCTGCATCTTTATCCATCATTATTTCTTTGGTTTCAATTAAAGAACCTGAGTAATCACCTGGGGTGAGACGTGCAATTCTTACCTCAAGTTTTTCACCCATACGGTGCGGTTTTCGCATTTGTGTATGATGAACAAAAATCTTATGTCCATCCTCTGTAAGCATGTTTAAACCTTCTTTTCCTGAGTGGATCACATAAGCAATGACTTTGTCTCCTAAGTTGAGCTTGTTCTCAGGACTTAAATCAATATCCACTTTGTTAAGTGGCTTAGCGGTTAATCTGTTTTTATGTCTTAAGATACAATAAAGTTTATCACCAATTTCTGGCCATAATGATTGATCATAAGGCAAAAAGTCATTAGAGACTAACATATCCTTAGAAGTTCCGTTATCCACGAATACGCCTAGTGTTGGATGTAAGTCTTTTACAACTACAAAGCCTGGTCGTTTCGTCGTGATAATGGGCTTGCTAAGAGTGGCTGCTAGACGAGCTTTATGATCATAGTAGATAAACGTTTCGACCGTTTGACCAGCTTCTAGCTTTTTAAAATTTGTTTCATTGTTGTGCAATAAAACCTCATCTGTTCCGTCCGTAAGCATATAGCCTATATCCGTTTTACGAAGGACCTTTAATTCATTTAATTCACCGATTTTTAGCATAATATCACATCCTTTTTTAATTATATCATATTAAATCATTTTTGGGCTTTTTATAGTCGATAAAAGCAAGTGCCAATAAGGCTACGATACCAGACAAAATATAAAATAAACGATACCCATAAAACTCAGTTATAAATCCCCCTGCCATGGTCACAAGCGCAGTAAATAGACTTCTAACACTTGAAAAAATCAAAATACCTAACGTCACATTTTTTGGTTCAGTAATCTCTGTTATATATCTGATAGTAATGTAAAGCATGCTACCCATTGATACGCTACGAATGATTGAAAAACTGATGTAACTCCAAAGCGGAAAATCCATTCCGTAAAACAAATATCTTAATCCGTTAGTCAATACGATTGCAACCAAAATTGAGCGTGTACTAATGGTATCTCCATATTTAGATAACAGATATAAAACAAGCATTTCACCAATCACAAAATAGAATGTGACAAACCCAAATCCGTCAGCATTCAAACCAAATGTTTGAAAATATAAGCTAAGATAGTTATCACTACCAAACATAATTCCAAGTGTAATAACGTAAAAAACTGCAAATCTAAGATAATTCTTATTTTTCCCTAGTATTTTGATATCACTTTTCATGTTTAATGTCTCATCACCATTCAAGTCAATTGGTAATATCCAAGTCATGAATATAGCAACGATCACAAGAAAAAATGCTGCAACTAAAAAGGTATTTTCATATCCGATTTTTCCAATCAATACACCCGATGCAATGGTTGCGAGCCCATATGAAAGAGACCCCCATAAACGTATGTTTCCATATGAAGTATTGGTCTTTTTAGTATAGATAGATGTAAAGCTGTCCAACAGAATATAAATGGGTTGTCCCACAATAGCAAGTATAACCACGACAAGAGGAATCAAAGCGATTTGATTCATTAATACCAAGATCACAACCGCAAGCCCTTCCAAAACGGGTAATATCCTTAAAAACAATCTGTTATCGTTCACATTTCTCGATAACATACTCCAAAGTGGGTTGACAAATAAAGCCGTCAGAGGCAATATCATCAAAATCACCCCAATATCTTTATTGGGTACTTCTAAATACTTTAAATAAAGTGCAAAAAAGGGGTAGAAAAACGCATCCCCTATAAATCTAAAGAAATAAGTTATTTGATACTTCCGATATTCTTTCATATTACCACCATTAGTATTATATCAAATAGAAAAAAAAGTGAAAGTTATTTCCACTTTTTTTGAGTTATTTAGTTACTTTGTTAAGAGTTTATTGACTTCGTTGTATCGTTTTAAAAGAATACTTGAAACGAGTTCAATCATGGGTTCCATTGATTTTTCTTCTTTAAAAGTGTCTAAAGCATGAAAATATGCTTTAGCATTATAACGGCTAATCGAAATCGGTAAGTAATCATGTTTCATAAGTACGAAATTAAGTATCAATCTTGCAAGTCTACCGTTCCCATCAACAAAAGGATGGATTTTAGAAATGCTCAAATGCGCATAACATGCGAGTTCAATCACATCACCTTTAAACTCTTTTAGGTTTGTCATGAATTTTTTCATTCTATCATAGACTTTTACATGATCTGGCGGCTGATGTGTCGAGCCCATTAACTGGACATTTACTTGACGGTAAAAACCTCCATTCATAATATCATGCACGATGATTTGATGTAAATCTTTTAAGAATTCTTCGGTAATATCTTTTTTGTCATGAACTGCTTTTTGAACGTATTCGTAAGCTTTAATATGATTCAAAACTTCTTTTTGTTCACGTTCACTTCGATTTAGTAGTTTATTTGCTTGAAGCAGTGTTTCTACTTCTTCACGTGTAACATGGTTGTTGCCTTCAAAACTGACTGCATCGACTGCAAAGTGCTTTTTAAACTCGTCGTCGATTTTAGATAGTTCCTCTTCCTTTGCATCTTTAAGCATCAGTAAGAGGTGTTTTTTCTCTGTTTCTAAAAGTCCTTTTTCCATATTATTTTCACTCCCGTTTCTTATGATTTCATTATATCAATAAAAACGCTATCATTCAACCACTTAGAAAAAAAAGCCAAATTAACATTGGCCTTATTCCAAAAATTAAATATGGTTGACACGGTTTAGAAATTGTTTGGTTCTTTCTTCTTTTGGATGATTAAAGAATGCAATAGGTGTATTTTCTTCTAATACAATGCCTGAGTCCATAAATAAAATGCGATCAGATACTTCTTTTGCGAAACTCATTTCGTGAGTCACGATGACCATTGTCATCCCTTCGTCTCTTAATGTTTTGATAACTTCCAAAACTTCGCCTACCATCTCTGGGTCTAATGCTGAGGTTGGTTCATCAAATAACATCACTCTTGGTTCCATACAAAGTGCCCTTGCAATGGCAACTCTCTGTTTTTGTCCCCCTGATAGCTTTCTAACATCGTGATATAAGAATGCTTCTAGCCCAACTTTACTCAAATATTTTGTCGCACGTTTTTCGGCTTGTTCTTTAGATAAACCAAGGCGTAACATCGGACTTAATATACAGTTTTCAATTACGTTTTTATTGTTAAATAAGTTAAATTGTTGAAAGACCATTCCCATGCGTTCTCTTAAACTATCTATGTCAGTTTTAGGATCCATTAAATCTAATCCTTCAAAATATATGTGGCCCGAATCTGGTTCGTTTAAAAGATTTAGGCATCTTAGCAAAGTGGTTTTCCCTGACCCTGATGAGCCTAATAAAGTGATAACTTCTTTTTCGTGAACATCAAGATTTATGGCATTAAGAATGGTTTTCTCTCCAAAACTCTTCTTCAAATCCATAACCCTTATCAACGTATTTTTCATGCTTTCACCTCATTCGTTGTATCTAGTCTCTTGGTCAAATAATCCACAATCTTGGAAGATACATAGGTCAATATTAGATACAATACCGCTGCAATCAAAAATGCTTCTAAGTAACGATAAGTCGCACTTGCACTTTGTCTGACTGAGTAAAACAAATCAACCACGGAAATAACCGATAACACAGCTGTGTCTTTTAAGTTTACAACAAACTCGTTACCGATACCAGGCAATGCATTTTTGATTGCTTGTGGCCAAACAACGTGGCGCATTGCTTGTTTACGATTTAATCCTAAAGTTCTAGCTGCTTCCATTTGTCCAGGGTCTACTGCAGACACACCACCTCTGAGCACTTCAGAAATATATGCAGTTGTATTGACAGTCACAATTAGTAGTCCTGCCGGCAATGGACTCCACCAAGGAAAAATCCTAAGAGAAGCGACACCGTAATAAATAATCATTGCTTGTACAATCATTGGTGTGCCTCTGAATATCGTAACATAAAAGATAGATAGTTTTCTTAAAATCACCTTTGTTACTTTTTGAGCCATAGTGTCTCTTTTTTGATCTATTTCAACGACCCTTGCTTGTGCGACCATCATCGCGAGCAAAAAGCCACCAAGTGTACCAACTACAGATAATAAAATAGTGACACCTAGTCCATAAAGAATGATTTCGTAATAGTTTTCAATCAGATACAACATGGTTTTGAGGATGGCCCCTTGTGGTGGCAGTGAAGCTAGAAAACTTACCATGATTAGTTTGCGTTAGCTCTTGAAACGGATGCAGTCATCCATGCTTCTTTTGTTTCTGTAGAAAGGGTTGCCAAAACACCATTAATGGCTTCTAAAAGCGCAGTATCTGCTTTTCTAACAGCAACCGCTGTTACAACATCTTCTTCAAGCACTTCAAACCCATTGTCACCCTCAAACTCAATATAAGTTAGTTGTGTATTGGATGTAGTGATTGAAATTGCTACTGGTAGTTCAGCAATAAACGCATCTGAGACCCCACTTGAAACTGCATTTGTGATTGCGTTATATGAATCGAGTGCCGTGCCATGAACGACGCCTTCGATTTGATCAATCAAGTCATCCTGTAAAGTGCCTAATTGAGCAATGACATTGGCACCGGCAAAATCACTTATCGAAGTCGCATCTTTGTAGGTCGAATCAGTTCTGACAACCATGACTTGTGTCGCTCTATAGTATTCTGTCGAAAAATTAACGGTTTCTTTTCTAATTGAAGTTGGGCTCATACCTGCAATGATAACGTCAATTGTGCCGGCTTGTAAAGCTGGAATCAATCCGTCCCATTCGATTGCTTTAATCTCTAATACTAAACCTAGATCCTCAGCAATTTTACTAGCTACTACAACATCATAGCCATCTACATAGGCACCTTTTTGACCACTAATTGGCTTAGTAAAATCATTGGGTGTTGTAGTGGTCCAATTGTATGGCGCATAAGCTGCCTCTAATCCAACCACTAACGTGTTGCCTTCCTTCACTTCATAAACACTTTGGCTACAAGCGCTTAATCCAAACGCTAATAGTACTGCTAATACTGCAAAAATTTTCTTCATGTTGAAGACCTCCTAGAATTTTTAAACAAAAAAAGCGTCCAATAGGACGCCTTCAACACGAAATAAAAGTAAATTTTAGTCCGATAGCGCCTCTACATTTTGTGTAGGAGTGAGATAGGTATTCCCTATAACCCCATATGTGGTTTATGCCTAAACACATATTCGGCGATGGTTACCTTTCGGACTTTTCTTCGCATGCCTGCTCCAAGTCTTACTATGATACATCGCTGCCTCTAATCTTTTTTTGTTTGAATATAGAATACGTGAAAATGAAATCAATGTCAACGATAATTGAAAGTAAAACGTTTTCATCGAAACAATATAAGAAAAAGGACTGTATAAACAGTCCTTACCTTACCTTGTTATTTAAAATTATATTTTAACAACTTTGCTAGCTTGTGGGCCGCGGTCGCCGTCTTTAACTTCAAATTCAACTTGGTCGCCTTCTGCTAATGCTTTGTAACCATCAGCTTGAATAGCGCTGAAATGAACAAATACATCTTTGCCTTCTGATGTAGAGATAAATCCATATCCCTTTTCTGCATCAAACCATTTAACTTTGCCTGTCATATTAACTGTACTCCTTACTTAAAAATTCTAGTGGATTCATTTTCCACCTGAATACATTATACACCAGAAAATTATTAAATACAAGGGGGATGTCTAACTTTTTTAAAATGTTTAACTTTCGCTTTTTTATTGAACGAAAGCTAGCCTTGCCTACCAATCTTTTAATATACTTTGCGTACTTGCTTTTAGGTTTGAAGTATCTTTTTCTATTATTACTGCCTGATATGGCATCATTTTATTGGCTAAAGTCTCGTAATTATTAAATACGACTCTACCATTAGGGATATTTTTTATCTTTCTATATTTATTTGTCATGTTAACCAAGACCAATACTTTTTCATGATCACTCAGTCTTTCGTAGACAACTACCCCTCTTTTTTGAAATAAGAATTTAATTTCACCCTGTTTTAGCGCTTCGCTTGTTTTGCGGTAAGCGATCAAGGACTTATAAAATGCATAGATGGAGTTCGGATCGTTTTGTTGCTGTTTAAGGTTCACTTTTTGCTTGTTTTGATTTATGGCTAGCCATGGTTTTGCATTTGAAAAACCATTAGATTCATCCCATTGCATCGGACTTCTGGCGTTGTCTCTTGAACTATTTTTTATCATTTTTTTGCGATACCACGTTGGAAAATGCAGTTTCTTAGACAATGCCCATATGTTTTTCGTTTCAACATCCTGATAGTCATCTATCGATTGATAATCTACATTGAGCATCCCAATTTCTTGTCCCTGATAAATAAAAGGGGTACCTTTAAGCGTCAATAATAAGACTGAAAGCATTTTACCGGACTCTTGATGGTAAATTTCACTCCCAAACCTAGAGATGCTACGTGGCTGGTCATGGTTTTCAAAGTAAATGGTATTCCATGAAAGCTGTTTTTGCCACTTGCGAATCACGTTAAGAAATTTATTTGGCTTAAATTTTGTTCTAAACCACTTATTATTGATTTGGTCAGTCTCCATATGTTCAAAGGCAAACACTAAATCAAGTTCTTTATCAGCTTTACCTAATAGGGCTTCTGCTTGTTCTATCGACACTAAGACGGTTTCACCAACTGTGATGGCGTTATTCGGATTAAACACTTCTTTTCTAAGTCTCTTAAGGATTTGATGATTTCCGTCGGTACAATGGTAATGTTCCAACCCCTTTAAAACCAAACGCCATTTGCCGTTTTCAAGTGACTCTTTATATATTACATTCACAACATCACAGCGAAAACCTTTTATGCCTTTATCCAACCAAAATTGAATGATTTTAATGAATTCTAAAACAACATTTTCATTTTTCAAGTTTAAATCCGGTTGATGTTTGGCAAACAGGTGTAGGTAATAGCTACCGTCTTCAGTTTGACTCCAAGCTTTGCCTCCAAAAAAACTCGTCCAGTTATTTGGGCGTTTGCCGTTTTTCGTTTCTTTATAGATGTAATAGTCTCTATAAGGACTATTTCTTTGTTTCGATTGAACAAACCATGGATGTTGATCAGAGGTGTGATTCATGACCAAGTCCATGATGATGCCAATGCCTCTTTTGCTTGCCTCTTTGATAAGTAATTCCATGTCTGCCATCGTTCCATATTCGGGATTGATGCTATAATAATCACTAATGTCATAACCAAAATCAGCATTGGGAGATTGATAAACTGGGCTTAGCCAAATGTCATCCACACCTAATTCTTTTAAATAATCTAATCTAGATATAATGCCATTGATATCTCCGATTCCATCGTCGTTAGAGTCTTGAAAACTTCTAGGATAAATCTGATAAAAAACCTTTGATTTATACACCATCTTTTATTCACTCCCTTTATCCTTATTATACTATGAAATCGAGCAGAGGATGATAATGAGAAATTAGCTCTCTCATACAACACCTTTTTATAGGTTAACGCCAAAGCTGGGATAAATGACTAATGATCACTTTAGCATTAGGATAAGAAACCATAACAGACCTATTGAAACCTATAAAGTCATCTAGATATACCATTAATCGTTAGAAAAAAAAGTTACAGCGGACTGTAACTTATTCGAATTGAGCTTGATAGAGTTTATAGTAAAAGCCTTGTTGTGTCATTAAATCTTGGTGTTTGCCTTGTTCAACGATATTCCCATCCCTCATAACTAGGATCCAATCGGCATTTTGAATCGTTGATAATCGATGGGCAATGACAAAACTGGTTTTGTTTTCCATCAATTTAAGCATGGCTTGTTGAATATCGATTTCTGTTTGTGTATCTACATTAGATGTGGCTTCATCAAGGATTAGCATTTTTGTATTAGAGAGCATCGCACGTGCGATAACCAGTAACTGTTTTTGTCCTTTTGAGATATTTAGCCCTTCATCAGAAAGAACCGTCTCATAACCTTCTGGTAGTGCCATGATAAAGTCATGGATTTTAGCTCTTTTTGCTGCAGAAACGATGTCTTCGTGAGTCACATCTCCATTCCCATAAGCAATGTTCTCATAGATAGAACCTGTAAATAACCATGTGTCTTGCAGAACCATCGAAAACGACCTTCTAAGACTGGCTCTTGTGTAGTGAGTAATGTTTACTTTATCAGCTAATATTTGGCCATTATCTATGTCATAAAAACGCATCAATAAGTTGACAAGGGTCGTTTTGCCTGCCCCAGTTGGGCCCACAATCGCAACCACTTTACCCGGTTCTGCGTAAAAAGACAAATCTTTAATAATCGGTGTCTTTTGATCATAGGAAAAATGCACGTGTTCAAATTCGATTTGGCCTTTTACATCATCATACACCAAAGCGTCTTTTTGGTCATTTGGCTCGGTTTTTTGATCAATCAAACCAAAAACTCTTTCCGCAGCTGCCAGTGCACTTTGAATATCAGCAAAAATATTTGACATTTGATTGATTGGGCCTGAGAATCGTCTTGAATAAAGCGTAAAACTGGTTAAAGTCCCTAGCCTAATGTCGCCTTTAAAAAACAATATCCCCCCGAAAACACCCACTAAAGTCACAGATAAATTCGATATAAAATTGACTGTTGGCCCCACAATCGTGCCATAATATCCAGCTTTATAAGAGGCTTCTGAAGCTTCATCATTAATTTGGTCAAATCTCTCTAAAACACGTTTTTCACCTACATAGGACTGTATGGTTTTTTGACCGGTTATCATTTCTTCAGCAAACCCATTGAGTTCTCCTAATTTCATGTTACGTTGTCGATACTTTTTCTTGACAATCTTTGAAAGCGTCTTTGTAAAGAAAAAAGATAATGGAATTGTCATAATGAAAATCAATGATAAAATTGGCGACATTATCAACATCATCACAAATGAAATCACAACCGTGATCAAACTGGTAAATATGCTAATGACATCTGTGGCGAGCGATGTGTTAATGGTGTCAATGTCATAACTCATTTTTGAAATGATATCCCCTGTTTGGTTCGTGTCAAAATAGCTAATTGGCACCTCTGTGAGTTTTTTAAAGACATCTTTACGCATTTTGTAAACGACACTTTGACTAATTCTAACCATTGCAATTGATAAGAAATAGTTCATAGTTGCGCTGATAAGATAAAAGACAATCATCAAACCTGCAAAAAAGAATACTTGGTCAAATTTAACGCCATCTTCCATTGCATTCACAATGCGCCCAGTCAAAAACGGACCGACCAATGACAGTAAATTTGCTACGACAGTTAAGCCTATTGCTACTATTAATTTTGCTTTATAAAAGGTTAGATAATCCCATAATCTTTTTAAAACATACTTTTTGTTTTTGGCCTTTTGTGCCCCATCATTTTGTTTGTTTCTTTGTTTACCGGCATACATCATACGCTAACACCACCCATCTGATGTTTAGCTAATGTTTGATAGTTTTTAGAAGATGCCATCAAGGATTCATGTGTGCCAGACTCCATGATTCTTCCACCTTCCATGACTAAGATTAAATCGGCTTCTTTCAAACTAGAAATACGCTGAGCAATGATGATTTTCGTGGTGTCTTTGAGCGTTTCATTTAACGCCTGTCGCATCCTCATGTCTGTTTGATAATCAAGTGCGCTTGAAGCATCATCTAGGATTAAGAGTTGTGGTTTGCCTGCAATAGCGCGAGCGATTAAAACGCGTTGTTTTTGGCCTCCTGATAAGTTCATGCCTCTTGTTGACATTTGGTTATTAAAGGCATCCTCTCTTTCATAAATAAATTCGGCTTGAGCAATTTTTGTTGCCATTTCAACATCCATCTGTTCGATTTTAGATCGGTTGAATTGAATGTTGTCATAAATGGATTCACTGAAAATTAAATCCTGTTGTAAAACAAGTCCCACGTTTTTTCTTAACGAGTGAATCTTTAACGATTTAATGTTCTCGCCAAAATACAAAATTTCGCCTTCATCAGAATCATAAAAACGCATTAATAAATTGATTAAAGTCGTTTTACCAGACCCTGTTGAACCGATGATTCCCAATGTTTGTCCTTTATAAAGTTTAAAGGAAATGTTTGATAGATTCTCTTTTTGTTTGTTATAAGAGAAAGAAACGTTCTTAAATTCAATATGTGGCATATGTTCATTTGGATTTAATTCATTTATTCCATCTATAATGTCATCTTCGATATAAAGCACTTCATCCACTCTTTGACCTGAAGCTTGAGCACGAGATAACATCACAAAAATACGGGTGATTGACATCATCGCATTAAGTATTAGGGTAAAGTACGTCACAAAGGCAGTAATGTCACCTTTTTGAATGAAGTTCTGATCAATTCTAAATGCCCCAAATATTAATACCAAAACCAATCCGACGTTGACGATTGCATTCATAGCTGGATTGATTTTCGCCATAGTATAGTGTGCCTTTAACTCACCAGCTACTGTATCTTCATTGAACGTATTGAAACGCTTTTTCTCATGGTCACTCATCGATAAAGCTTTGATGACACGCGCACCTGTGATAAACTCTCTGACCGTTCTAATCAATTTATCTGTCCTAATCTGGATATCTTTATAAAGTGGTATACCCCGTTTGGACACACTATAAACCAATATTCCGATAAAAGGCAATGTCGCAATCATAACTAAGGTCAATAATGGGTCTACCAAAAATGACATAATAATCCCGCCTATTAATAATACTGGCGCACGAACACCAAGGCGTTGAATTCCGGCTGTGGCATTATATAAATTATAGGTATCGGTTGTCATTCTTGAAATCAAAGAAGGTCTTGTGAAATGGTCCACCTGTTTAGAAGATAACCCTTCTATTTTTTCAAACAAATCATGACGCAATCCTCGAATTGCACTTGCAGCAATTTTCTCTGCAGTTCTGTTGGCAATGATATTCATTCCCCAGCCTACCAAGGCGATTACAAACATTAAAATCCCGATTCGATAAATCGGAAATAGATTGTCTGTCTCTGTATAGGGGATAACATCATCAATCATATAAGCGATTAAAAATGGCAGAAAAAGATCTGACATGGTGCCTATTGATTTCAGCGTCAAAGAAATCGATAAAGTTCTTTTATATGGTTTTAATAATTGCAAGATTTTTCTCATACTAACACATCCTTTTAATATATTAACATATTTAGGTTGAATTTTTCTTTTCGATTTTGTATAATTAGTTTGCTGCCCTCATAGTTAAATGGTATAACGCAGCCATGGTAAGGCTGTATTGCAAGTTCGATTCTCGCTGAGGGCACCATTACAAAAACAACGGCTTTGTTAAGCCGTTTTATTTTTTTTATTTGCATATTACACACATATTACACATATTACACATATTTTTACTTGCTTTTATGATTTTTGATGTCTTTAAATGCATCCATTATGGCATCATTTTTTTGTTTTTCACTTATCTGAGTGTAGATATTTCTAGTTGTTAAAATAGATTCATGACCAACACTTTTGGATGTAATGAGTTCATCTACACCAAGTTGATACAACAAAGTAATGTAAGAGTGTCTGAATCCGTGCGGATTTACATAGTGAACGTTTGCTTTATACGCATATGATTGCAGCCTATTGCGTATTGTAGTTTCAGCTATAGGATAAGTGTCACCGAAAATGAACCAAGCCTTAGAAAAGCCAGACTTATTCTTACACTGTTCATAGTGTGCTTTTATCGATTCATTCAATACTTCTGGAATAGTTACAGTTCTAACTGAGTTCTTCGTTTTAGGTGCAGTTAGCATCATCTTACCAGTTTGCTTTATGATCCTTGTGTTCACAGACTTAACAATATCAAAATATGTGTCATAGTAATCGTTCCATGTCAACGCCCTAAGTTCACCCAGTCTTAAACCTGTATAAAACATCGTTGAGAACATTGCATGATATAAAACTTCATCCACATGACTTATAAACGTGTTAAACTGCTCAATCGAGTAATACTTCTTATCATCTTGCTTAAACTCATCGCTTCTAAATGGTGACTCATCTTCAATAAATGTTAAATCAACCTTATAATTCTTCCTAATGAAGATTGCAATACCTTTCATTTCACGTAACATGGTATTCTTGTACACTGTAGTTAAGTCTTTTGAATCAAGTTGTCTTATCCATTCAGAAAAGATTTGATGATTGATGTTATTGACTGTGTAACCTTTAAAGTATTCAAGTATGTTTTTATCAAGGCTTGGAACCAAGTTATAAAATGAAGTGATCTTCTTTTCTTTCTTTCTCTTCACCATGTATTCTTGATAGACCGATTCAAATGTGCTTCTTTCGAGTCTTTTAATCTCTTTTGGAGTGTAATCTAACTTTAACCTATAAGCTGCTTCAACGGCTTCCTTTTTTGTATTAAAGCAATACCGTGCAACACCAATGTTTTTTCCTTGGATATAGTCATACACTCTAATTCTAAAATACCAACCTTTACTATTCTTACCAATCATAAAATCACCTCTCTCATGAATATTTTAAGTCAATTGTGTAATAAAGTGTGTAATGTCGTGCATGAATGCCGAAAAAAAAACGGCAACTAAGCCGTTTCTAAGATAAATTGTGCCCTAGTACTAAATTGAACCTAGTATTCTTTCGTAAAAAACTCTTTCGTGTACGATGTTATTTGACAGCAATTAACTATTTATGTAAAGCACACACGTACCGAGTAGTACATAGAAAATTTAGCTATGAGCAATCATTATTATCTAAAAACTCCCTATCTGGCAGTTTTCTCTTTATCATTTCACTTTCTTATACCTTCTCTTCAATATTAATTATAGTTAGGAGAGGTTTCTAGGTGTCTCAGTTTTTTATTACGATATGCTAACTCAAACTCACAAAGAATATCTTATTATTATATATATAAGTATATATATATAATTATGTCCCTATTTTGAACTCTTCAGTTCTTTGTTTTTTGCGATTAACTTTTCTTTATCGAGTTCTAGTTTAGCAGAAGACTCTAAAAGTTTATCATGTTGTGATTTCAATGTTAGATAACTCTTTCTGACCTTTTCAATTTCATCAACAATCTCTTTATATTTATCCCACTCTACTCCTTTTTGTGCTTGTATCTTCTGAAGTTCCTGAGTTTGTTCTTCGAGTTCTTTAATTGTGGCATTACGCTTGTTAATAGGCAGAAAAACCATCGCCCAGAAGATGTACCAAATCATCATTATTATTAGCATTGCTGCTAATCCAAAACCTAATTTAATAAGTAGTTCTATCATCATTAACTCATCACCATTCCTTTCGCTATTGGTAACTTCTCAAAGCCAGATTTCATGTTTAATCGGTTAAAATACTCCATGTCTGCCCTGTATACATTTTCATAAAAATAACTGCCTACAGGCTTTAGTTTGTACTCATAAGAAGATACGATTTCAACCTCATAACTTTTAATTTTCCATCCTTTGATATAAAACCTATACTTTCCGGTTCTTAACCAGTATTTGTAATCAAATGCTTTCTTAACTTTTGGCTCATGATAACCCACGAGCATCTGCATTATTGATATATCATTTCTCGGTAACTGTGATATGAAATAAAATAGATCAATACCTTGATGTCTTTGTGTCCCCATAGATGCAATCATTGGTAAAAACTCGTCATTATATGCAGCTGACTTGTTATTTCTTTGCTGATATTTAGTCAACATTTCCTCATAGACAACCATATTAAATCTGTCTGAATCAAATCCAGCGATTTGTTCACCTGATTGATAAAAGATGGATGGTTCAAATTGTTGATGATAATAGTACTCTTTCCCGTCAATTCCAACCCTTGGTAACTCCATCATTTCAGTTGTATATGAACACTTAGATGTCCTGTATGCATAGTCCATCATGGCATGATAGGTCATTGTGGACTTACCACTTCCGGGGCGTCCATAAATATAATGTGCACCTGTTTTAAAAATAGGAAGTTCATCATGCTTTCTTAACAGTTTTCTAAGATATAAATATATCTGAATGTAGTGTAATGGATAAGTGCTGTATCTTGCGAATAGCGACGCATTATCTACTATTTGAAGTACAGCAAAAAGCACCGCCTTTGTAGTATCAATTATCGAGAAAACAAACTTACCTAACTGTTCCAATACGTTTTGAACTAATGCTTCATAATTGTCAATAAACGTCTCAACCTTATATTGATAAATTTCTACTGAATTCAAAGTCATAATTTGATCAAACCTTTCACGTATATCCATAACAACAACAAACCGACCAAAATGATTATGAAGAAAATCACTCCAGGTAATGAGTGGGTGATTTCTTTTACATCTATTACAACTCGCTTGTACCCTTTTATGATGCTTCCAGCAAGGATAATTGCAAGGATGACCATTACAGCTGGAACAATATAATCTAGCGTTTTTAGAATTTCGTTTCCGAGTTCTACATATCTAGCCATAGCTAAGCTCCTAAAAACAATTTGATTGTTTCTAAATTAATCGCAACACTATACTGATAATTGTTATTAGAGTCTAGCACCATTCCTTTATTGATGCCTACAAGCATATAATCACTGTTTAGAAGCGCTCCACCGGATGAACCATAATCAATATAAGCGTCATGTCTAATTTGGCTGCTAATCGACAATACTGTACCTGATGTGACCATGAATCTTTGTGATGGAAAGCCCATTGAAATGATTTCTTCATTCAAATCAAGGCTATTAGCTAACAAAACCACATATAACTCGTGCTCTTGTTTATCTATCGATAACAATGCTAAGTCATTCTCTTGATCAAAACTGATTAATGATGGCGTATAGTTTTGTCCAAATGTGTCTGATATTTGAATGTTATTCATATCAATAATTGTATGATAATTTGTTAATAAGGTGTATGTCTCAATGTCTTCTCTTACAATTACACCTGAGCCATAATTAGTCGCTATACCGTCACTTGCTGTTATTAAAACTTGACTTAGTTTAGTTAGTTTAAATTGATTGTTTACTGTGACTTCTTGTTGTTCATTCTCATTAGTGAGAATAGATTCATACGTTATGTAAATAACCCCAATTGAAGCTGCTAAAATAACTAATGAAGTGATAAGTTTTACTATTAATTTCATAATATACCTCCCAATCCTAATAGAATTGCAAACACTATTAATGCTATTATTGCGAGACCAACAGGGCTAAATACAAACTTAGCTCCTCGTTTTGCTGATTTAACTGTTCTTTCAAGTTTACCTATAAGTGAAAATAGCAATATCACTACAACAATGATGATTAGATAAATCCAATCACCTAGATAGTCAAGTATTTCTTTGAATGTCGGTATTTGAATGTTTGGTAATGACGGATTTGGCTGATCTGGGATGTCTGCCTTTGGATAAGGTAATGAATACTCGATACCTTTATCGACATAACGCATATTTACGATTGCAGCATTTTTAGCTTGAATGCCATTCGAGCCATATTTAGAAAACTGTCCTAAAAATATTTCATATACACTATAATCACCCTTAAATATATTTGATTCAGTGTAATTTCCATTTAGTCCGTTTTCTTGCATGTAAGTTACAAAATCAGTCCTATATGTCTGATTAATTGATGATGTAATGTCTTTAATTTGGTCCTCAGCAAGATAGTTAGCAATAAAATTATCAGAGTTTAAAAGCGCACTATTATATAGTCCAAATACGTCAATCCACCACGGCAATTCAACATTTGTTGTTTCATTCTTTAAAAGCGTTTGATTTTTTACACTAATCCATTGCCCTGGATCACCAACAAAATAATGATAGCGATAGTCATAATTAATGATAATTGACATTAAATCATCAATACCGAATGGTACTACTAAGTCCATAAATAGTTTATTATAACTTGATATACCATCACCTTCAGAATGTAGCTTCCCATAAAGCGTTACATCACTTGTAATAACATATTCGCCTGTTTCTAAGTTCCATACTAACCATTTCGAAATTGCAAGATGGTAACTATACTTCTCATCAACAGGGTTATCTAAAAAGAAAAACATATATTTCGTGCCGTTCTCAGTGAAATAGAAAGCTCTATTAAGGTTAATTTGCTCATCTGGTAATGTGATTCCTAAAACACGATAAAATGTATCATCATAAGATACTACAAAATCATTCTTATTTGGATCTAAATTGTTTTGAAAAAACTCAACTGAACCAACTTGGCCAGTTACATTATAGTCCTCAGCAAAAATAGTGCCTGAAGTTTCTGGTAGTTCATCAAATGATGATAGCGTGTATGCGTTATCGATTGGATTTGTGTAATCTACATGAATCTTCACACTATAAAGTCTTAAAACACCATTATTTACGATTGATGGTGCCCCACCAGATTGACCTATAATATTCCAATAAACATCAAAGCTGATAGACAATGGTAAACTGTCAATATCTAATAGGTAATGTTCATTAACTGAATCCCAATTGCTATCACTTGATAGCCATTGATCATCATCATCAGATACACCTGTGTAATACGTTCCAAACTCAAATTCTAAATAGATATTACTGATATTACTTTCATCATAAAATTCGAGTACATTTTCAAGATTACTAAGATAAACAATAAAGTTGTTACTATAACCCATTCTAAGTTGATAATATCCAGTTGATGTGTATTGACTTAAAAATTCGTTATCGTCATTTACAACAACATTGTTTGTATATATTAGATTCTTACTTTCTTCTGTAACAAAGTATGGATCAATTGATGCATTAGTTTTAAATCCGATAAGGAAAGGCACTAAAATAATTAGTGCCAGTATTAGTGCCTTTTTCATATTGAACCTACTTTCTACGTCTTTTGATTGCAACGCTTTTTTTGTTGATCTTAATTACAGCTTTGATCGCAACAAATAAAACAAATAGTGAGCCAATCAATATTAGAGTTGCCTGCAATGGATTCTCTGTTGCCCATGTAATTAAAGGAATTGATTCTTCTTCAGGCGTTAATGATCCATCACTCAGTCCGTCCGATAATACGTTCACGTAAAGAGTGTGCTCAGATACTTCACCTGATGTTGAAGTAAATTTGAATGAAATTGTGTAAGAACCCTCATTCGCCTTGTTTTCTGTGTAATCATCTAACAAAATCTTATACTGAGTAGTTGAATTCACAGTCAATTGTCCTGTAGTAATCAATATATCAATGAAGTCTTGATGTGATAACGATACTGATTCATCCACTGTGATAAAAAACTTGTCTTTTACGTATAAAATCGGAGGTATGTTATCAACTACTGTAACTGTAACAGTAAATGTATTGCTGTTGCCTGAATTGTCAGTTACCCCGAAAACTATTGTATAAGAACCATTAACGTGACCATTTCCAGTGTAATTATCTTCAATCACTGTGATTTTGTTAGTGATAGTGCCATCAATTGCATCAATTGCTGTTAATCCAGCCTTAACATCTGCAACTGTTACAACTGACGTAGTTGGTTTAGTATATGTCGTACCACCATTAATTGTCGGTTTAACATCATCAACTACTCTAATCGTAATTGTTGTTGACGCTTTGTTTCCATATACGTCACTTGCTTCGTAAACAATACTATAAGTACCGGGTGTCGTTTTGTTTGCAGTGTATGTATTTGACTTAACCGTAACCGTTGGGCTTGCATCTGTATTGTCTGATACAAGTAATGATGTTTTAAAGCCTTCAATATTAAACGTTTGTGTATAGCTAACAGATTGAGTCTTATTTGCAGTAGAAATGCCAAAAGTTGGTGCAGTCACATCTTTAACTATAAAGTTGATAATCATTGAAGCTTCGTTTCCAGCAGAGTCTTCTACTGTTGCTGTAGCTGTAAAGTTATCTGATACTGATAAACCTACCCATGCTGAACCATTCCATTTTGAAGGTGTCGAAAAAACAATCGCATGTGTTAGATCACCATCTGTTTCGTCGTAAGCAAAAATATTAGATTTGATCGTATTCCACGAGAGTGGATTATCAATATTAAGTACAAATACTGATTCGCCACTGAGCACAGGTTGTTTATCTGTTGTGGCTCTTCTCAAACCAAATGAAGGTGAAGCTCCAGATATGGTTGATACAAGTGTCGAACCACCGTATTTGTAATATCCCCAAGTCGAACCGTTAATTCTAACACTTATATCCGAGCCGTTGTATGATACCCAACTCGAACCATTCCAAAAAGAAACATTAGTAAATCCTGAAGTGCTGAATGCAGCAGTTGATGAACCGTCAGATTTAAAACGTCCCGCACTAACGCCTGAAGTGATAAAATAAGCCCCAACTTCAGTTCCAGCAGAAGCTGTCAAAATGTCTGCAGGTTTATACCCTTTTGGTACCATGTAGTCATAAGTGCCTAAAGTAACCCAAGTATCTGATGTGACTGGAACTGATTGAGTACCAGAGTCTATATAATCTTGATATTGTGCAGCATTAATGCTACTTGCAAAAATACCAAGACTCAAAAACAACATAATCGTTAATAAAGCTTTAGATAGATGCTTCATCTTAAATCCTCCTATTTATAATCATTTCTTGAAATATCTAGTGTTTTTCTTCGATAAATTCTTAAAAGGCACTAGATGTTTTACATAAACAGTTACTAAACCAACTAAAAATGCAATTAAGACAATTAAGAATGCCAAATGATCAATCATGAAATTGTATTGATCTACAAATGATTCATGGAGTTTAATCCAGAACGATGCTGTTTCTCCTTCAGCTACTAGAGTCACTGGAGTTAAACCTGCTACAAATGTCATCAAGACATATACAAATAGAATCGCTGCTAGAGAAAGCAGTAAAGCAATGAGTGTTTTCTTTTTCATAATAAATTCCTTTCCGGCTCATTGGCCAATGATGAATAAAACACATTGATAATTTTCGATTTGCTCGCCAAATGCTGGGTGATTATTAACCATTCTAAATGAATCAATGTTGATTCACCTCCATGATAATGGCATACCATTTCATTTGTCACAAGTCTTGACATTTTTGCCGAAAATAATTATTGCAAATATACCTCTTTCGCTATGTTTTCCCATAATTCATCGACTATGAATTCTGTAAATGGCAAGTTGATTTCACGCCATTCATTGAAAAATCTTTGTTTAATCTTTTTACGTTCATCTGGTTTATCGAAATTCATTAAGAGTAGATTTCTAAAGATTTGGCTATAAAGTAGTTTTAATCTTCTAAATCTTCTTGGTACCTCTGATTCAAACTGTTTTTCAATGTATATAAGCTCTATTTCTGTATCAGTGTAACCTAACTCCAAAAGTCTTTTAACATGTCTGTATGAGCCGTTTGCATTCGAAATAATATGCTCTAAAGATTCCATGTTAAACCTTCTTAGAAAGTTCTAGATATTTGATTTCTTTTTCAAGTGATATCTCTAGATGTTTAACAAACTTGTCTTTTGGAATCTTGCCATACACTTCAATAGTCTTACCAGATTGAAGTTCCATTTCTCTGACTTTGTTGAAGTACTTTCTAGCTGCACCATACTTGCATCCGATAACAACCGCTAAATCAGTAACTGACCACATTGTTTTGTTATAGACTTCAAGTTTTTGTTCAATGCTTGTGATTCTTAGTGCTCTTTCAACTTCGATTGGTTGATTCATGTTAATACCTCCTGATCATAGATTGTGAGTTGTCTTGGATCAATCTTGTTGGATACTTCTTTTTTCTTCTTGAGTTCAAATAACTTTGTTTTGATGTGTTCAAAGCCTTCGTTACCAGACATCGAAATGATAGTTTCCATCATGGAATCCATTTGGTGATACATCTTGCTCATTGTTTTTCTGCCTTCATGAACAATGTACCCATGTGATGTTGAATCGATGTTATAACCATTTAAACGTGCGTTTCTGATTGCTTCAGTCACTCTTCTTCTGTGAGTAAAGCCCAGTGCTTCGATTATCTTCTTGGCACTAACTGGAGCATGTGTTCTTTGATATTCAGACTTTATGTATTCATATAACTGTTTCATCGTTTAAGTTCCTTTCTTTTGTCGATTAGTTTTAAGGTGATGCAAACATATGTGTAAAACATAACAACAAGTGCAGCTGTAACCACAACTGCGAAGAATGTGATGGCACTTGCAATGATCATTGTTCGTTCCTCCAGACATATTGCCAAGATTGTGGTGCTTTTTTTAACCTACATGATTTAATCCAACATTCACGTTCATCGTCCTCAATCATTTTTGATGTTATGATGAAATCATGATGGTCTTGACTGCCAAACACATATAAGTCAGATAGTTGCAATGGTTCATCGAATATCTCGAGTTTGTCGATACACCACGCAAACAATGACCCTTTTGTCCAATAATTTTCAATGTCTTTTAATTCTAAACAACTATGAGTTTTGATATCTTCACCAAAATAATAGTTTCCTTTTGAATCTGTACCGAAGAAGTCGCCATATTCATCGAAAGCTTCATCCTTTTGAAGTGTTATTAAGTTATCAAGCCAAAATCTTGCAACTACTTTTCCGTTCAGCAGATACGCTTCTCTGATTTTACTTTTCCATTTACCTTCATCATCAAGAGGAATTGGATCGTGTCTAAATGGATGACAGTATTCAGGTCTTGATTTTGTGCAATAGATGTAAACCCACCCTTTAAATCCTTTTGGAACTGTCTTTCTGATTTCAAGTATCTTTTTACCATTAAGAATATTTACTACATGTTGTGGTTGTATTGAGATTAAGACTGATTTATCCATTTTGAATATCTCCTTGTTGTATTTTTTTGATGTCTGGTAAATTCAAGTCACCATTCAATAGTTTTTCAAATTGCTTAAACGCTATTTTTGAGACATCAACGCCATACACTTCACAGATCTCATCGAAGTTGTATAAATCATAATCAACTTTGCTTTGAAGTTCAGTCATTTCGTCTTTTGGAATGCCAAAGTAATCATTATCGTATTTCTCGTTGTATCCTTCGAACAATCCAGAATCAACAATCAACCGTTTTTGTCTTTCTAACTCATTTATGAAGTCTTCCCAATGTACCAACTGTGGAATGAAGCCAGTGTATACAAATCCCTTACCACCGATTGTAAAGTTGATTTCAGGTTCTTCTTGATAGAATCCATGGCCAGTTTTAATAGCCTTTACTTCTAAATCAATAAAGTCAACATTTTCAGTGTGTTCAATATTCATACCTATTCTTTTCGCTTCCTTAGCATTAGAAGCAATCACGATATTTGTATAGTCTTCTTCTTTTCCTTTTACTGTATAAAACTTGTTACGCATGTTGTTCATCCTCCATCCGTTGATTGGAAATAAGTTCTTGCTGTTGATCTAAAAATCTGTATGAACCAGCTAGTTCATCTCTTAAATCTTTTAAGTCTTTGTTTTGCTTTAGTATCAATGCTGTAAGAGTCATTACCAACCATGCAAGTAAGACAATTAATACAAAAGTTTGGTGTGGCATTTTGATTCCTCCTTTTTTTAAAACGGTAGAATTGCATTTTCTCTACAACTTAATTCGTATTTTCTACCCCTTAACTCGTAATCATTGAGTTTTTTACCTGGTATTAAGTTTTTATGGGAGTAGTCACAATAAACTAGTTCATAACCAAGTTCAATTTCTTTTGATAAGATTTGTATTTTAGCGAAATCTTTATCCTTTGGATCATTCATGACCGAGATTGCTTTTTTAAGTGTTAAGACAATCTCAGGCATGACCTTTTAACCTTTGATTCTTCTTTTCATCATTTTTGATATTTAACCAGAACGATGATGTGCGTTCTTTAATTCTGGATGCAAGTGCGATATCTACTTTTGACATATCATCGAATGATAACTCACTTGATATGATTGTGATGAGCTTGCTGTTACGGTAACGAGAATCAATGATATCGAATATCAGATCAATCTTGACTGTCTTTGTTTTCATGAAGTCATCGATGTAGAGAACTTGTACTTCTTTCATGCGTTTAAGTTCCTTTTCAGCGACTTCTTTTGTGTCAACGTTAAAACTATTCAATCTTGTTTGAAGTGATGCCATATTGGTTATAAATGGTATGTATTCGATATCTAAACCGAGTTTGATAAGTGAATCAACGATGGCGGTGCAAATGTGTGACTTACCCGAACCAACTTGACCAGCAATCACAAACCAATGCTTTTCAGTAACTTCAACATCTTTAATCACTGAAATGTAGTTATTTGCTGTTTTGAATACTAGTTCTTGCCAATATTCATGTGTGGTGTAGTTATCAAAGCGATATTTTTGAAATGATGACTTTAAACCACTTCTTTCAATGCGTTCTGATATCTTACGTTCAATCATGCAACTACAATCACGAACTGAGATGCAATTAAGGTCATCACGAAATGCGATGTAACCTTTATTCTTACAAACAGGACAATCAATGTATTTAAGATTGCCTTCTGCATCGTTTGCGATATACAAGTCTTTATCTTGTTGATATGCTAACCATTCAGCATCATCTTTAAATGATCCTTCAACCCTTTTAAGCGGTCTTGGTATGTTTTCTTTAATAGATTCCATATGTCCTCCTAAATCATGATGATGCCGATGTCTTGGGCACGTTTAATTGATTCTGGTGTATCAGTATGTGAAGCTTGGTTTTGAGAATCCTTTTTAGAAGTATCTTTTTGATTTCTAGTCCAGTTTCTAAAAGTAGCTTTCCAATCCTTCATAGGTTGACCTTTACTTACCTTCCAACCATTAGCGATGTGATAATCGAGAAAGTATTCAGCATCAACAGATGATTTTAATTCGCTTTTGTATTCAATGATTTCAGAAAGAGATGGTTTGGTGAAAGATTCCTTTGGGGATGAGGTGGTCACACCTTGTCCTTTTTTATCTAAATCTATCTCTATATCTTTCTCTATCTCTATCTCTATATCTTTCTCTATCTCTTGTCGGACATTGTCTTTTTTTGTCTTTGAGTTGTCCGATAACTGTTTTTGTCGTTCACGATAATCTCTTTTTTTAATTGCAAATTCAGTTTCTGCACCAAGCATTAGTGATGTTTGCTTCATAAAGATTGTGTGATCTTCTGTTACTTCAAGAAGGTCTAGTTGTTTGAATATTTGTAATCCGCTTTTAACGATGTCAACGTTAGTATCTGTAATTGTCGCAATCATATCTTCGTTATATGGTATTGACTCGTTGAACCTTAATAACCCTTCATGATCAATGCTTTCTAGAAGCAATTTCAAGTATAGTAATATGTATGATTTACCATTCGGCATGCTTTCAACAATGCGTATATCATGTCTTTTGAAAAAGTTTTTATCTAGTTTTAACCAATAGTACTTCTTAGGTTCTGCCATGATTTACCTCCTTTGGTAATTTTATAAATCTAGTTGGATAACAACTGGTGTTTTCTTTAGTCGCTTGTTAGCGATTTTTAAATATTCTTGATTGATATCAAATCCAATGTATTTATATCCCTTGCGTTTTGCTACCAAGGCCGTTGTACCACTGCCAACAAATGGATCAAGTATTACACCATCTTTTGGACAACCGGCTTCTATCATTATTTCAACAAGTTCATCTGGATAAGTTGCAAAATGACTTTCAGCGATACCCTTAGTTGGTATTGACCATATTGAACGCTTATTTCTTAATGGTTCTGTTCTAATAGATTTAATATCTCTAAGACCACTGTTTAGATTACCTATAACCCCTTTTGAACCTCTAACATTACCGATATCATCAGACTTCATAGGTTCTTTAATTTGGTTAAAGTAGTAAAATCTTTGTTTGACAAAGAAGAAAATCTTCTCATAGTCAATTGTGAATCTATCATTTACTGATTGAGGCATCGCATTTGGTTTATGCCATATGATTTCATTTCTAAGAATCCATCCATCATCTTGCAAAGTGATAGCTAAGCGTGATGGTATTTGCATGAGTGACTTTCTTGGCAATTCGTTAAGATTAGTTCTGAATGAATAATCACGAACATTAACATCAATACCACCATTAGAATTTTTCATACCAATTGATGACCCAGAGTAAGTATCACCGATGACAATAAACATAGTTCCGGATCCTTTTAATACTCTTTTTGCTTCTGAGAAAACTTGAACTAGATTATCAATGTACTCTTGAAAACTATTTTCTAAACCAATTTGTAAATCACTTCCGTAATCACGCAATTGATAATATGGAGGTGAAGTTATGATGCAGTCTACTGATTCATCTTCGAGTGATTTAAGACCACTTAAAGCATCAATATGTAATAGTTCATTCATTAAATGCACCATCCTTAGATTTCATTTTTCTAAGGCTACCATGTGACATGTAGTGGTAAAGGCTTGCCATTGTTTGTAATGGTGGAATGTTTTGAATTTCAACATTTGCTTTTGCAAGTGCATAACTTAAGCTTGGTGATACTGAGTTGCCACATTTTGCAACTTGTTGTGTACGTGTCATTTGACCGTTGCAAGTGTAGTTGTAATCTTCTGGGAAACCTTGTGCTAGATATAGTTCTTTTGGTTCTAGCATTCTCATAAAAATATCAGTCATGGCAACGTATTTATCATCAATTTTAATAAGTAATACTTCATCATCATTTAAGTTATAGTTTGCATATTTATTTAGCATATCTCTAATTAGATTCCAGTATTTTAAATCTATTTTTTGTTCCATTTTCACTGATACCATCGCATGTTTATCTTTTGATGTAACAGTATGTAATGGCTTATTTGGATTGAATGAATCTTTGCTATTTGAGTAGTACTCCATTAAATGAACTGACACTAAAGCGTTACGTTCTTCTGTGGTAATCGTTGATAATGGATCAGTTGCTTTGCTGCCTTGAACTTGTCCGTTATTGTCTGAGTAATACTTTGCTACAAACACACTAACAAGTCTGTTATGGTCAATCGATGTTACTGTTGGTAGTGGTTTATTTAAATCAGAAGCATGGACTTGATTGCCTGAGAACTCTTTGCCAATATAAGAAACTACATTGTGCTTAGTTGAATGAGATACAACCGTATTTAGTGGTTGTTTAATGTCTTGTACTCTAGGTGCTTGATTAGGTGCTTCACCATAACCAACTGGAACTATCACAGGATTGATAAGGATATCTTCATTCTTACTAACTACTGTTTTTAGTGGTTCACGAATATCTGAACTTCTATCTTCACTGAATCCAGTTTGTCCGATTTTACTAATCACTGGCGTAGTCAAGAAGTCATGTATTCCAGTTGTTATTGTAGGTAGTGGTTCATCTGTAGATTTTCCACCATGGCCAGTATTATTGACCATCACGAAAGGCTTTATTGATGGTGTAACTAATCCATAACGATTTGCTGTACCTTGTGTTGGTAAAGGTTCTTTAAGTGAATGACCTCTTACTTCACCAGGTTGAGTTTCAGAATGATAACTGATAACAAATGGATCTGGGTTATTTAATACGAATTTATCAATACCCCTTGCGATTCTTCTTAAAGTATTCTCAGCAAGTGGTTTTTTTCTTTCAAATATCGAGGTACCTAGATTATTGAAATCAATGACTTCATATGCACCACGCCATTTTTTAAGTCCATGCTTACCATCTTTTGAATGTGTAGGTGTTGGCCAAACAATTTGCTTACCATCAGAACGTGCTACGATAAATAGTCTTTTTCTAATAGTTGGTGCGCCATAATTAGCTGCAATTAACTCTTTGGTTTCAACTTCATATCCAAGATTTCTAAGCTGTGTCAACCATTCATTGAATGTTTCACCAGACTTATCTTTGATTGGATATCCATCATCATCTAGTGGACCCCATGTCTTAAACTCTTCAACGTTCTCAAGCATGATAATTCTAGGCTTTACTGCTTTTGCCCATTTGATTACTACCCATGCAAGATCACGAATCTCTTTCTTTCTTGGCTTTCCGCCTTTTGCTTTACTAAAGTGTGTGCAATCAGGACTAAACCATGCGAGACCAACTGGTCTACCTCCAGTAACTTCTACTGGATCAATAGCGAATACATCATTTTGTAGATGTAGTGTGTGTGGATGGTTGAAACTATGCATTTTAATTGCCATTTCATCATGGTTGATAGCGATGTCCACTGGTTGACCTAATGCAAGTTCAATTCCAGTTGAAGCACCGCCACCACCTGCAAAGTTATCAACGATTAATTCTCTAAATAAATTATCTTGAAATGTGTTCAATGTTTTTCCTCCTATAGAAAATCGAAAATTGTCATTTGTGTTTCTTTAACATCGATGATGTAAGCTTGTTTTTTCTTCATGTCATCATAACCGTATTCATGGATGAATTCAAACGATACAACATTGTATTTATTGAAGTCATCATCACTTATACTCGTTTCAACTTGCATACAATCTTGAAAGAATATTTCTTCACCATCTGAATCAAACACTTGCACCTTGATGGCATCACCAAATTGATTTGGATGTTTAGCTTCGAGTTGAGCAAATAATTCATCTAAAGTCATTCGGTTATTCATTTTGAGAGTTTTTCTCTTAGTAAGAGATATTCATCGATTTCTTCTTCAGTTAGTAAAGTTGGTGTAGTGGAGTCTAACTCTAAATATCTATCGAAATCTTCATCACGTCTTTGCGATTTTAACTTCAATTCTTTCAGTTCTTCATTCGTATCAAACCATTTTGCTTTGACATTCTCTAATTCTTCCTTGTGCTTTTCTTCGAGTGCAATGCGCTCTGATTCTAAGGTTTTATCACGTTGCTCGTTTTGTGTGATGTAGTCGTCTATACTTTTTACGTAAGTTAGAATATAAATCATATTTGTCTTTTTAAAATATTCACTTGGCAATGATTTAATAACTCGCCTAATTGACTTTAATTCGTTTCTTACTTCATCGTGTGTCTTAAATTCTTCGCTCATTTTAACAAACCCTCCAAATCGTAATTGATAAATAGTACTTCTCTTGATTGCTGTATAGAAGCAATGTTAATGACTCTCTTAGTGTCTTTTACAATCACTTTAAAGAAGTCCTTGTATATTTTTTTTGAGGTCTTATTATCGACATCTGAGATTGCAACATCGATGTTTAATGATTTGAGATAAGTAGCTAATGCTTCATTACTGAAATCTTCTTTTGTGTAGCGTTGACTGTTGCAATATGGTGGATCGTTATACATAAATACTCGATTTTCCATTTTTGCTATTTCGGCAATCGTTAAATTGATAAAGTGCCTATAATCCATACAGTAGAACTGAACATTTTGGATTAGATTATGAATTTCATATATCTGACTTTCATCGAATGTGATTTTCTCTTTATAACCAAAAGGAACGTTATATTCACCTTTTTTGTTTTCACGGTATAAACCGTTGAACCCAGTTTTCATTAATAACCAAAAGCAGCCCCATCTATATTTATCTTCGTTAAATGACTTTTTATAGATGTAGTAAAATTCTTTTTTAAGTTCAATTGAACTAATATTGTTATAGTAGTTTGCTTGAAACCTCAGAAGATCAACTACACTTTTTGGATTGTCTTTGATTGCCCTATAAAACTCAATGATTGCAACGTTGATGTCATTTACAATGTATCTTTTGTATTTGCGGTCTTGAATCAATCTAAATAGAACTACGCCACTTCCTAGAAATGGTTCAATGTATGTATCAGAGTCTTTAAAGTACTTAAATAACTCACTCGTTATTTTGGCTTTTGATCCAGCCCATCGAAAAGGTGCCTTAATCATTTCTTCAACACCTCGATGTTGTAGTTAGATTCAATGAACTTCAATGTCAATGGTCTATTGATCTGATTACCCAAATGACAATAAATCTCTTCTATATCTTGATTTGTGAAGTTGGTACCTAAGTATTTGTTTATGCCGTTTAAATACCACTCATGCACTTTTTCGTTGCCTTCTTTAAATGCTGGTCTAGATAACCATTCTAAAACCTTGCAATTCAAGTTATCCTCTTCATATCGAAAGAATGCTTCATGAGTTCTTGTTTCAAATCTGGTATACTTCTTTGGTGCATTTTCTGGGTATTCGTATTCTAGTGATTGATCATACGTAATCTTTGAGAAATTGAACTCGAGTTCTTGATACTTAACTTGGAATATAACTTCTATGTGATTGTTAAGAAACACAACGCCACTCTTATCAAATGATTCAAACAGTCTTTTTAAGTTAGTCATTGTACAAGTCCTCATAATCGGACATTGATTCTTCAATGTTTTCAAAGAACTTATTAAAACGTTCTTCATCTTCTGGAGTGATATCTTTTAGTTCAGGTACCACTTGTAAAAATTCAATTTCAGCATCTTCTAAACCGTGCTGTTCTTCTATAAGTAGTTGAGCTGCTTCAAGTGATTCAGCTTCTACTTCTTCATAAGTTGTTCTGATAACTTTAAATTCAAATGTTGGCATTATTCTTCACCTAGCCTTGAAAATTTATTTTCTAGTTCAACGATTTCATCGACTTCTTTTTCATCGATTCCGTATTGAACTAGTTTATCCTTGTCAACAACTATTTTGACAATTCCTTTTTCGATGTATTCTATAGATTTCTTAGAATATTTCTTCACATCACTTCTCAATTCTTCATACTTATTTGATAGTGCCAATTTAGAGAAATCTACTTCTTGTAGAATCTTATATAGTTTTTCAACTTGTGGACTTCTCCAAGCAGTCATGGCATATGTATGAACGGAATCATTGTAGTGATGTTTGTTTCTAGTGATGTGTTCTTTGCATTCTCTTTGAGTTAAGAAGAATGTGTTCTCTTTGATAACATGAACTTTTGCAACAGGTATTTCAGTTATGTTATCTTTGATTTCATCTGGTAAATCATAGTATTCTTTGATTTCTGTGTATGAAACACTTTCCCCATCTTCATCTTCAAAATGAGTTGAATATTCTTCAATAATGCCTTCTATTAATGCTTCAAATGATTTATAGGTATATGCACTATTTGAATCATAATAGTGTGTTTCTTCTTCACAACCTGCCATTGTTGTTTGCCACTCGTATTGTGCAACAACCCAAAATCTTGGATCTGCTTGACAGTTTGTATCCTGAGTATTCATTTCGTTTTGAAGTGCTACTAGAAAATCGATTTGTTCTTTTGTCATTATTGTTTGTCCTCCGTGATTGTTACTATTGCAGTGCCTAGTTCAAATCTAGCTGCCCTTTTATCTCTAGTTAAAATTGAGATAAGTTTTGATGGCTTCATATCCAATTGTGGAACGCCTTCATTGGTGTTAAATGTGACTTGAATTACATCAGTGTATTCATAGTGTATTAAATCGTTTATAACTGTAACTTTCATTTTTCGCCAAACCACTTTCCAATTGTCCTTTGCCCAGTAAATGACCGTTCAAGTTCAATTTTTGGATTTTTCATATCACTTGTTGCAATTCCAACCAATTTTTTAGATTCTTCAAGTGTTTCACATTCAAATGACAACAGTATTGTTTTTTTATTGTTTGTTATTTTGTAATCAAAATATGGCATGTTATCTCACCTCGAATGCTAGTTCAGTTTGTTGTTTAACGCTTGATGCGTTAGATTCATTGTGTTTTGGTTGATTTGAGCCACTTTTAAACAAAACTTGATAAAGTGCTAGAGATTTATAATTAGAAGCCTTTAAAAGGCATTTATTGCACCATGCTTTGAACTGTGAGAAGTCATTATTTGCTTCTTTATGTACAAAGTACTTAATCATTTCATCTGTACTATCAAAATCAATAGATGCGAATGATGAACCATCGATTATGATTGCAAGTATTCTTGAATCATTCAAAGTGAAATATAGACCATTCTTTTTTTGATGAACTAGTCTTGGAATATGTTCTGCTTCTACGTATATGCAGATTGTTTGCTCATTAACTCTTAAACCCCATGTGTAAGGTTCTTTTGTTACTTCGATAAAGTCTGTCATGTTAAGTCCTTCCTTTGCTTTAATTTTTAAATCAAACTTTTCAAAAAAAAACTTTGCTCTTTGTTTAACATGCTGGAAATAACAGCAAGTTCATCGGTTGTAAGTGAAGTTTTACCACGAAGCTTATTAGATACTGACTGAACTGTAATATCTAATTTCTCACTGATTTGCTTTTGTGTAACGTTTTTTATCATGATTTCAAATCTCAACTTGTTAAGATCTACTGACTTGTTCTTACCTTCTTTAGACATAACGTGTACCTCCTTTGCTTTAATATTTAAATCACTACCTGTATTATATTGCTAATTTTTTACGATGTCAACAAAAATATTTTAATTTTTAAAGCGTAATGCGATTTATTTACACTATTACTGGTTTAAAGAGTAAAATATTAGTGTGGTGATAAAATGAAAAATCATAACAACATTAGAGTATTAAGACAAAAACGGAAACTAACATTAAGAGAATTGGCTGATAGAACAAATCTTAACAATGGCAACTTATCTAGAATGGAACGAGGATTGCTCGGAGTTCCATCAGAAACAGCCATGATTTTAGCTGATTTTTTTAACGTGTCCGTTGGATATATACTAGGTTATGAAAATCAAACTATCTCAAATGCTATCCAAGCTGAAAAAATCCCAGTTTACTCAAAAATATATGGAGGAAGTTATATTTTTAGAGAAGATTGTTTTGTTGGATATCAGGTTGCACCTGCTAGTGAAGATTTAACAGACTGTATTTATTTAGTATCAGATAAAGACTACAAGAATGAAGGTATCTTTAAAGATGATCTATTGATGGTTAGATTAAACACTGCTGTTGCACCAGGTGTTCATGTGTGCGCAAATGATAATGAACCTGGGGGAGTTTATAGAATCGTTGAATTGAACAAAGAATGGATTTTATTAGCTGACAATATGCCAAGCAAACTTGATAAACAAGTCCTTGGCCAAGTTTTAATGGTATCAAGAATAATTAAATAGAAATCAAAAAGAGTGAATGTGGGAGATATTCACTTAGATTTCGAGTATGCGTATAAAAATAAAAAAAACAAACATAAATTCGGGGGAGTTGTGTTTGATCTAAATATATCTAATTAATAGATGTTTTTGGTCATTCAGTACTTCTTTTATTAATGGAGTACTAAAATATAGGAGGAATTATGAAGAAAAGTATTGTTTTTCTTGTTTTACTGTTGAGTTTGTTTACACTATCAGGTTGCGCAGTTAACACTAGTAACCCATTTGATGATTTACCGTTGGAACGAGATATTAGTAGTTCTGATATCACATGGCTAACGGCATCACAAGGCGGTTCAAGTGTTACGTTAAATTTTACTGCAAATTCTAAGATTAAAGACATCACTATTCAAGTAACGTTCTTAGATAAAAATGATAGCGTTGTTACTACCAATACTAAGTCTATTTCTAGCTTGGTTAGTGGGGAAACTTATTCATTGAAGTTTGGCATTGATTTCTTTGAGATGTTGTCAGTAACAAAATACACGTACAAGATTTTATCTGGTACAGTGGATTTAACTTAGTGAGACTTATATGGATAGGGTAATAAGAACTATTATTGTTGGGTTTATTTTTCAGTGCATTATTTATTGATATTTTTGATTTTTGCATTTGCAAGAATTAATTTTATTTTAGAAGAAGCATTTTTAGAAGATAGTCCATTATTAACACTTAATGTAGGTACAATGTCGAGTAGATTTATTGGATACTGTGCAATTGTTTGTTTCATCAGTGCAATCTATCTTTTCACTGCATTCTTTCCAACTAAAGATAAGATAAAATAACGGCCTAGTTGTCACAATTATACGATGTTGTCGATATAAATTGAATATGAACTGAATATTATATCTTGCAATGATACTAATATAATGATAGAATACAGGTGTAGTAAGTCATCTATGAATGATACAGTCTGAGGGTAAGACTGAATAAATAAGTCCCGATTGATGATACAGTCTGAGGGTAAGACTGAATAAATAAGTCCCAATAGATGACAATTGACCCTGCTATATTGCAGGGTTTTATTTTAGGTGAAAATATGAAATATGATCTGAAACTATTAAGTGCTTCTTTTTACAACAAATATCCTAGTGATACTTATCCAAACATACTCTTAAAAGATTTACGGCCATATATCGTTATTGTTGTAAAAATAGAAGATTATAATTGGGCTATACCTTTACGTTCTCATGTTAAACATAATTATTGTTATCGTTTAAAAGGATCCGGAAAATCTAGTGATTCTGCACTTGACTTTACAAAGGCTGTTATCATCAATGCATCAACAGACATTGAAGGTGAACCTGTTATCGATAATAATGAGTACATAGATATTGATTCTTCAATTGAGTTCATCATAACTAAGTTCAGAACATTTATAGCTAACTATATTAAGATGTGCAATGACAGCGAGTATAATCCTTATGCGTTTGAACGTATAGAGAAATACAGCACGTTAAAGTATTTCAAGAGGTTACTGATTCGCTAGTCCTTGTAATGGCAACCTTTAAATGATAGAATGCAAATTAATGATGGAGCAATGCTCCTACACTAAGGCGGACATTACCGCCTTTTTATTTTAGAAGGGTTTACATCGATGAATAATACTATTTTTCATTGCACAAATATTACACATTTTGCACATAATATCAAACGAATGAAATGCAAATATGCCAAATTATGACATAAAAAGATAATAAAAAGCACACAAAACAAATAAATGATAATGTTTTGCCCTACTCGCTGAGGGCACCATGATAAAATAACAACTTCCATCCGTGATCATAAGGTAACTTATATTATCCTTAATTGATAACGAGGAAGTTTTTTTTATTGGCAGTCATCAATGACCTTAGTTGTATCAATATAATGTTGATTATATTATAATATTTTAAAGAGGATGTGAACTTATGATTTATGAAACCAAAACGATTAAACTTAAGAATGACAAAGATTGTTTATTCAGAAGTCCCACTGAAGACGATTCACTTTTTATGATTGACTTTTTGAAGCAACTTTCCTATGAGACAGACTACATCTTAACTTATCCAGAAGAATGCACGATGAGTGTTATGGATGAAACTCATTACTTAAAACGAATAAACAATGATCCAAAAGACATCATGATTGTTTGTGAAATCGATGGAAAAATTGCTGGAAACTGTCAAATCAGTTTTAAAACTAAACTTAAAAACAAACATAGAGCCTTAATTGCAATCGGTATTAGAAAAGCCTATTGGAGGATGGGAATAGGTTCTAAGATGATTGAATCACTCATCTTTCATGCAAAAAAACAAGGGATTGAACAATTGGAATTAGAAGTCATTGAGTCAAACCAAAGGGCCATAGGACTATATGAGAAAATGGGGTTTGAAATAACCTCTTACATCCCAAACGCCATCAAACTTAAAGATGGTCGGGTGTTGAAAGAGTTTTATATGGTCAAAAAACTCATTTAACTAATAAGATAGGCACGGTCTAGTGCCTATCTTTTTTTATGTTTACATAAAGGCTGTTTGCCTTTAATAATGCTGTTTGTTTATCAAGCCTCATGATTGCGTTTTCACAAATAAGTAAAGCGTTTTCTATATTTTTTCTTACCTCCTTATGTCTATAATGAAGGTGTAAAGAAACGAAAGGAAATTGAATATGCAAACCGTTAAAGAACAAAAAGACATGGCACTTTTATCAGCCAGTCAAGAAGTTGATTCTTTAGTTACGAATGCGCTAACTGCACTTGAAGCTTTTTATAAGCTAGATCAAGACGCGATTGACCACATCGTAGCGAAGGTTTCTGTAGCTGCACTTAATGAACATGGCAATTTAGCTAAACTAGCAGTTACTGAAACAAAAAGAGGTATTTTCGAGGACAAAGCAACTAAGAATTTATTCGCTGTTGAATACGTCATCAACCACATGAGACACTTAAAAACTGTCGGTATCATCAATGAAGATGAGGTTACAGGTATCACAGAAATCGCAGACCCAGTTGGTGTTGTTTGCGGTATCACACCTGTTACTAATCCAACCGCAACCGTGATATTTAAATCGCTGATTGCTTTAAAGACTAGAAACCCAATCGTATTTGCGTTCCATCCTAGTGCTCAAAACTGCAGCATGGAAGCTGCACGAGTTTGTAGGGATGCTGCTGTTTTAGCTGGCGCCCCTAAAGACTGTATTTCATGGATCCGAACGCCTTCTATTGAAAAAACCAATCTTTTAATGAATCATGAAGGCATCGCTACTATTTTAGCAACCGGTGGTAATGCAATGGTTAAAGCTGCATATAGTTGTGGCAAACCAGCCCTCGGTGTTGGTGCAGGAAACGTGCCAGCATATATCGAAAAGTCGGCTGTTGTAAAACGCGCTGTCGCGGACATCATTTTGTCAAAAGCTTTTGATAATGGGATGGTTTGTGCCAGTGAACAAGCTGCCATCATGGATCAGGAAGTATATGATTCTTGTATCGCTGAGTTTAAATCTTATGGGTTGTACTTATGTGATAAAAAAGAAAAAGCTTTGCTTGAAGCTTATATGTTTGGCGTGACTGAAAAAAACTACGATGCTGCTAAACTTAATCCGAATGTCGTCGGTATGAGTGCTTATAATATCGCTAAAAACGCAGGGTTTGAAGTGCCACTGAAAACCAATGTTTTAGGGGTTACTTGTAATGAAGTTGGGGTTAAAGAACCCTTGACCCGTGAAAAGTTATCTCCTGTGCTTGCTTTGATCAAGGCAAAGAACTCAGATGAAGGCATTAAGATGAGCAGACAAATGGTAGAGTTCAACGGACTCGGACACAGCGCTGCCATTCACAGTGAAAACAAAGCCGTTGTTGAAAAATTTTCTAAGACCATTAAAGCGATACGTGTGTTACACAATAGCCCTTCTACTTTTGGTGGCATCGGTGGGGTATATAACGCTTTAATTCCTTCAATGACACTCGGGTGTGGGTCTTATGGTAAAAACTCTGTTGGTGATAATGTATCTGCCATAAACCTGCTCAACATTAAGAAAGTAGGTAAACGTAAGAATAATATGCAATGGTTTAAAGTCCCTGGAAAAATCTATTTTGAAAAAGATTCCATCGAGTATTTAAGACAAATGCGTGAAATGGAACGTGTGTTCATCGTAACAGATCGACAAATGGTCGATTTGGGTTATGTGGCAAAAGTAACGGATCAATTGAATTTAAGAAGAAATAAAGTCTCTGTTCAACTGTTTTGTGACGTTGAACCAGACCCAAGTATTGACACTGTCATGAAAGGCTACGACATCATGAGAGCCTTCGAACCTGATACCATCATTGCGCTTGGTGGAGGTTCACCAATGGATGCAGCTAAAGTAATGTGGCTTTATTATGAAAACCCTAGTGTCAATTTTGACGATTTGAAACAAAAATTCTTAGACATCCGTAAACGTGCGTTTAGATATCCAGAATTAGGCAAAAAATCTAAGCTTGTTTGTATACCAACCACTTCTGGTACAGGTAGTGAAGTCACACCGTTTGCCGTTATTACAGATAAAAAAGAGAATAAAAAATACCCGCTTGCAGATTATTCACTAACCCCTACAATCGCGATCATTGACCCATCGCTGACCATGACACTTCCAAAAAGTGTAACGGCTGATACAGGTATGGATGTGTTAACCCATGCGATTGAAGCCTATGTATCCACACTGGCTAACGATTATACAGATGCTTTGGCATTGCAAGCCATTAAACTCACATTTGACTATTTAAAACGATCAGTTGACAATGGTAAATCAGATCCAGTAGCAAGAGAAAAAATGCACAACGCTTCTACCATTGCTGGTATGGCATTTGGAAATGCATTTTTAGGCATTAGCCATTCAATGGCCCATAAACTTGGTGCTAAATTTCACTTAATTCACGGAAGAACCAATGCAATATTGTTGCCACATGTCATTCGTTATAACGGTCAAAGACCTCAAAAACTCTCGACTTGGCCAAAATATGAATCCTATGTAGCCGATGAAAAATATGCAACCATTGCAAGATTCTTAGGCTTATCTTTCAACACAACTCAAGAAGGTGTCATCGCACTGTCTAATGCTGTTTATGAACTTGGTAAGTCCATTGGAATTAACATGTCCATTCAAGCCCAAGGCGTAGAGGAAGCTGAGTATATGGCTTCAGTTGAACCTTTAGCTTATTTAGCTTACGAAGATCAATGTAGTCCAGCAAACCCTAGACTCCCACTTGTGGAAGATATGAAACAAATTTTAATAAACGCTTATTACGATAAACAATAATAAAAAGCTCTAAATCTTCGACGAAAAGATTTAGAGCTTTATTGTTATTATTTGACTTCTATTTATGTAACAAAAGCACCATTTCACGTAGTGTTTTAACAGCCACTGCGTTAGATGCACCAGAAGGGTCTAGATAAGGGTTTAACTCAACAAAGTCAGCCCCAACAATGTGATCAAGGGTTTCGAATAAATCGAAAGCTTTTAATAAATCTTTGTATTGCATTCCACCTGGTTCTGGGGTACCAGTACCTGGAAACACGCCTGGATCCAGTACATCTAAATCTACCGTAATGTAAACGGGTTTTCCTTTTAAAGAGTCTACCACTTCTTTAAGCCCTTCAAAGTCAAACTTTCTCAAATGTGTGTTTCCTTGGCTTGCCCATTCAAACTCATGTTTGTCCCCTGAACGAATGCCAAATTGATAAATTCTGCCCGGTCCAACTAGATCAAAGCACCTTCTGATCACGGTGGCATGTGATAGCTTTCTTCCGAAAAACTCATCCCTTAAATCTGTATGTGCATCTAAATGAATCATGTGTACATCAGGGTATTTTTCAACCACAGCTTTAAAAACTGGAAACGTTACTAAGTGTTCCCCACCAATCATCATCGGTTTCTTATCATCTTTTAAAATGGTTTTGGTTGTATCATAAATCATGTCTAATGCTTCTTCTACTAACCCAATTGGCAAATCTAAATCGCCAATATCCGCTGTGTTATAATCTTTCAAATCCATATTACGGTAAGGTGAATACCATTCGATTCCAAAAGAATCCACACGGATGGCGTTTCCTGCAAAACGTGTGCCAGGTCTGAAGGAAGTTGTCGAGTCCATTGGACAAGAAAAAATAACAACATCGGCTTCACTATATTCTGATTTACAGCTTTGAAATGATAAATCTACTTTTTTAAAACTCATCTGAGTCCTCCCATTTAATCCAATTTTCTTTATCAATCACTTTTATGTATCCATTGTTTAATTCAGAGAATATGACTGATCCACTTTGTTGGTAAAAGTCTAAATCCTCCAAGAAAGATTCATTGATGATTTCCCCGGGAATCAGCATCGGAATGCCTGGCGGGTAAATCATAATAGATTCAGCAGATATCTCATTTAAAGAGTCTGCAAGTGCTACAATTTTGTGTGGGGCATGATAAGCCTCACGTGGTCTGACAAAAGGCTCAGGAAAATTATAGTGAAACTTAATTTTCTTCAGACTTGGTGTGTCGTCATAATACTCATCTGAAATCGTCTTTAAAGCGTCGTGTAGACGTTCTAAATCACTTCTTGTTGTCGCCATCGTAATGATGGCTAATACCAAGTAAGTTTCAGCTAACTCTAGCTGGATGTCAAATCTATCTTTAAGCATTCGATATACATCAAACCCACTAAGACCAAGTTCAGAAACCTTAATCACCAATTTCGTACTATCAAATCCAAAGTCAAACCCTCGCTTGATGGCATAGGATTCATCAATCAGCGATACGCCTCTTATTTTATTAAATTTATGTGAGAGTTCTTCTCTAAGTTCCAAAGCATTTTTAATGCCTTGATCTCCATCAAAATACATTTGTTTTCGTGCAACATCTAAGCTAGCTAATAGTAAAGCCGAAGGCGATGTCGAATGAATCATGTTTAAAGTCGATTGGAGTTTATTTTGGTCTACCTTATCGCCTTTGGTTAATAATATTGAGCTTTGAGTCAGCGAAACCCCTGTTTTATGCATTGAAGTGGCTGCAATATCGCAACCTAAATCCATTGCGCTAGCAGGCAGCAAATCGGAAAAATAAAACTGCGCACCATGAGCTTCATCTGCCAATACTAACATCTCTTTTTCGTGAGCGTATTCAACGATTCGTTTTAAATCAGAGACAATCCCAAAATAGGTTGGATTGATAACGAAAACCGCTTTTGCTTCTGGATGCTCATCGATTGCTTTTTTCATATTTTCAAACGAAACCCCATTCGCAATCCCCAAATTATTATCTAAATCAGGTTTGACAAAAACAGGGACAGCGCCACTAAATATTAGCGCATTTATGACGCTTTTATGCACATTTCTTGGCAAGATTATTTCTTCTTTTGCCCTTACGGTAGCCATAATCATTGCGATGATCCCACCAGTAGTACCAGAAGTTAAAAAATAGGCATGGTCTGCATGAAATGCTTCTGCACATAGCGCTTGAGCTTCTTTAATAACACCGCTTGGTTTAGAAAGGGTATCTAATCCTCGTGGCGCATTGGCATCTAACATGTATACTTCTTTGCCGGCAAACGCTGATAAATCATTGGGCAATCTACCTAGTTTATGGCCAGGCACATCAAATGGAACAACGTCTGATTGTCCATATTCTTTTAGTTTTGTGAAAAAGGGTGTTTTAGCTTGTCTTGGATCCTTCAATCTATCAAAACCTTTCTTAAAAATATTTTATCACACCTAGATTAAAATCTTTAATAATACGTTTAAAACAAAATGTTCTTTAGTAGTATTGCAGTTAATGACGTTGACAGTGAAAACCCTAAAACCATCCAGTCTATCTTGTGTGAACAAGATTTTTTTCGACCAAATGATACCCAAATTAAACCAAGTAAAGATAAACCTAATAATACTTGATTAAGGATAAGTAAACTGCCAAAAAGTGGCATGTGGTTCATACTCATCAACCGATAGGCAATTACCAGTGATAAAACGATGGTAATTGATAGGATGAATGTAAGATTATTGATGTGATGTGTGATACGATCATAAAGTGTTTTTTTATGCATTTTTTTTACCTCAACTAAGATAGTAACACATTTGATTACAATTTCAATATAGAATTTATCATGTTATAATAAAGTTGGTGATGATATGAAAAAACATGGATTCTTGATCTATCTATTAATTGTATTGATTTTAGGCATGATTTCTGCGCCTTTATTTCATACTGGTTTCTTACCCGATTTAATTAACGGGTTCTTCAAACTCCCATTTTATGGACATATTGGCATTATCTTATTAAGTTTTTTCTTATCCGTGTTTTTACATGAACTTACACATTTGATTGCCTTCAAAGTCAAAGGCATGCGCATAAAAGCTTTTCTGGTTTTGTTTTTTGTCATATCTAAGCACAATGACAAATGGCAATTCAAGTTCAATTTTAAACTGCTTAAAATGGGCGGTGGCATGGTGATGCCTGAAATCAAAGAAATCAAAGAAGAATTGACTTATTACAAATATGCAAATGCAATCTCTACTTCATTGATTGCTGCGCCTATTTTTACGATTATATATGCTTTATTGTTTCTAGTATTAAATTTAGTGTTCTTTCATACCCTACCAATATTTACTGTGTTCTCGTTTTATACAGTCCTATTCGGCATTTTATTTACACTTTCTTCTAATCTAGCCACAGATGAACTTTATGGAGATTTTAAAGCCTTCAAAAAGTTTAATGAAGACCCTCTTTTCAAAGTCTCTATCATCACTCAGTATACGGATAACCTATCAAACTATCACTTAAAGCTCTTAGAGTCTCACATTGAAAAATACCCTGTTTCAGACTTTCCTAATGAAATATTGCCGGTTTTATCGACACTATATGACTATTATGTTTATGAAAAAGATGAGTGGATTGTTCCTTTAATCCAAAGAGCTGAGTATGTGTTTGTTCACCCATTTTTAATCAAACGATTTGTAAGAAAAGAATCCTATATCCCACTTGCACAATACATCCTTTACTTCTTAGTGAAGTATGGTAAGAAAGATAAAGCAGATGGTCTTTATCCTGAATTCAAAGCACAGTTAGACGCCCTTAAACTGAATGACTTAACTAAGACTTATATCGACAAACAAACACGACATGTCTTAAACTATGAAGACCATAGTGAGTACTTGAACCAAACCGACCACATATCGCCTTCAAGATACAGTTTCATCTTTGAAGGCATCCCTGATTTTATCGAATCCGAACACAATCATAATAAAGGATTTGACGTTTCAACAAAAATCCCTGTAGTACCTCTTGAAAAAGAGTGAAGAGTTATGCTATAATTCTTCATGCTGGTCCGGTGGTGTAGTGGTTAACATGCCAGTCTGTCACACTGGAGATCGCGGGTTCAATTCCCGTCCGGACCGCCACTTTGTTTTATTGCGTCGTTAGCTCAATTGGATAGAGCATCTGACTTCGGATCAGAGGGTTGAGGGTTCAAGTCCTTTACGACGCGCCATATTAATATTTCGGGAAGTAGCTTAGCTTGGTAGAGCGCCTGGTTTGGGACCAGGAGGTCGCAGGTTCAAATCCTGTCTTCCCGACCACTATAAAAAAAACAAAAAAATGATAAAAATAGTTGACAATGAAAGTCCTTCTTGTTATCATAATAATGCTGTGGGCGTAATATAATGGTTAATATACGTGCTTGCCAAGCATGAGATGGGGGTTCGATTCCCCTCGCCCGCTCCAAAAAAGACATTAAACGGCTAAATTTAGCCGTTTTTTTATTTATAAACAAAAAAAAGTCGAAGTTCGACTTTTTATACTTTATGACCTTTTTTAGATATGTTATGACTTAATGCAACAAAGGCTAGTACCAATAAAGCGATGCCTAATATGTAGTCAATCCAACCTTGATTTGATATTTCTACATGATTCCGTAAAGCATCAAAAAGCATGAATGGTAATGGGATGAGTTTTGAAATCATAAACATGACCCCAAGAAAATCAGATCCAAACACGTAAACAATTAAAGGTAGTACAACTAAGTAAAGTGCATTTGGCACATTTTGGAACATCAATGAGTATAGTAAATAACCAAATAAGACACCTAATTCGATGTTATAGTGCTTTTTAGAGGTTTTAGGGTTGTCAAACAAATAAGAAATCACCATGACTAATAAGAATATTGTAATGAGTAATCTAATCGCCACAAACCCATCTAACTGAATGCCATGATCAAAGAGTCTAAATACCCAGTTCGAAAACTCCGTAATGCCGTTGGGGTAAAAAGTAATCAGTAGAATCAAATGACTCACAAATCCTTTGGACTTATACATTGCCCATATAATGACAAAGCTTATGAACAACAAAGGTAAATACTGTATGAGTGAATCGATAAAATCTGAATGGTTGCTAATTCGTTGATAGACACCAAATACGGTGAGTATGACCACGAAGATGAGTTGAATAAACTCTGGAATTGCTTTATTTAATTTCATATTATCTCTCGCTTTCAATTTATTGTACACTATTTTAAGTGGTTTTTTAACCTATTTTTTCTATCAATTGGTGATAAGCGATTTTCGCTTGTAAAAACTGCTCTAGATCGTGCAGTATGTGATATAACAAAGCCCTTTCTTCAAACTCTTCGCGACTAATAGGTAATGGTTTTCTCTTAAAATCAGATTTTAGATGTTCCAAGTCTTCTAGCAGTGGTAAGGCCATGTTGTCTTTTCCGATGCCTAACTTAACCTTACATAAAAAGTCCAAAATGATTTTTTTAAATGCTGTCACCTTAACTTTAAACAAATCGGTTTGGATTTCTTTTAAAACTCTAAGCTGTTCCTTGCGCATGATGACGTACTCGATGTTCATGTCTTTCGGAGAAAACAACTTGTTTTCAGACTCTCTTTTTATGCGCTTGATTGCCTTGTCAATTAAATCAGACAATGCACTAAAGTCCGGTTTAACTTCTTTTGTGATTTGTTCGATGCTGTCTTTTAAAGCTTGATCGATTGAAGATATTTCTAGCGTGATACGTTTTTGAAAACTTGGCATATATAAATTGATTAATAACGCAATAGAAACCCCTATTATAAGCAAATAAATGGCATTGATAGAGAGCATTAGTGAAGCCCCCAAAAGGACATGTGACATGAGTACTGTTGTCACCACAATACCATCGTCGACCTTTAGATAAAAAGCAAGTGGAACAAAAACAAACAGTGCTAGTATAAAGGCATAGAGTTCAAACCCTAAAAAATAAAAGATTACAACAGAAATGAAAAGACCCACCAGTGAAGCAATTAACCGCTTTAAAGCAATTCTAAAAGACTGACGTTTTGTTTTTTGAATGGAAAGAATAACAATCACACCAGCGGTAACGCTATAAGAAAGATTTAACAATTCAGCTAGTTCAATGGCAATAAAAGCGCCAAAAACCATTTTTAAAGCTTGTATCATCCAAGGCTTCATGCAAGGCTCCTTTCAAGTGTAGAAAAACCAGCTATTTCTTGCTGGCATTCTTATATTCCTTATAAAGTTCATAACATTCTGACACATCACTATGATTGAATGGCACTTCTTTTTTTTCAATCATTTTTAATAGTACTTGAAGTTCTGATTCTACAATTCTTTTAATATCGTCTGAATAACGATACTTAAGTTGATGTTTTTGATACTCATCCTCATCCAAGATTTTATAAGTGCCATCCCTTGAAATCCGAACATCTAGATCGTAGTCGATGTACTTCACTGCTTCGCCATCGTACAAATAGGGACTCGATAGATTGCAGTAATAATAAATCCCATCCGGCTTTAACATACCAATGACATTAAACCACTTATCTTTAAAGAAATAACAAATAGCTGGTTCTTTGGTCATCCAATTTCTGCCGTCGGATTCAATGACACGTGTTTTATAATTCCCGAGAATCAAACATGTCTCAGTTTGCTTAATAACGGTGGCCGTTCTCCAAATTCGGTGTAAAGTTTTATTGTGTTTATAACTATGAATTTGGACGGCGTCACCAACATTGAGTGGTTTCATGAAACTCACCTCCATAAATTATTTTAATTATACCACGAAATCCACGTAAGCTTAAGTGTTTTATCTTAGGATATTTTAGTAACACACGCATAACTATCATCATTGTTTATTCCGTTATAACTTATGCTTTTTTATAATATAATACACTAAAATAATATGCATTATATATGATTTAAATAAAAAAAACGGCTTTGTATAGCCGCCATTTATCTATGTGGTGTGGATAATGAGATTTGAACTCACACAGCCTTTATAGCTACATGCCCCTCAAACATGCGCGTCTACCATTCCGCCATATCCACATATTAAAGGGTATAACCTAGATTATACCCGATGTAAGTTTACTCAACAGCAACGATGTAAGCGTATATGTCTTGTTTACCATTAATAACTTCAACTTCAATGTCTTCGTTTATTGAAAGTAAATAGGCCTTAACCACTTGTACTTCATCAGCATCTACGTCTTTACCGTAGAACAACGTTACAATTTCGGAAGTATCTTTTACAATTGAGCTTAATAGGCCTTTCATAGCCTCTAAACGATTCGGAATGGATACCAAGATGTTTCCTTTAGAAATACCGATGAAATCACCCTTTTGGATCTTAACACCGTTCATTTCTGTATCTCTAACCGCATAAGTAAGTTCACCTGTCGTCATATTTGCTACAATCTCACTCATAGACTCGATATTGTCATCAACTTCTTGTGTATTATCAAATACCATAAGTGATGCATAACCTTGACCAACGCTCTTTGTTTTTAAAACACGAATGTTTTCATCTTCACAAAGGGTTAGGGTTTGTTCTGCAGATAGAATAACATTAGAATTATTTGGTAAAATGATCACATTTTCCGCATTGACAGCCTTAACTGCCTTAATAAACTCTTCTGTTGGTGGATTCATTGTTTGACCACCATCTATGATGTAATCCACACCTAGTTCTCTGAAGGCTTGTTTAATGCCATCACCGAAACAAACGGCGATAATGCCGTATTTGGTGCGTTCTTCTTTAACTGTTTGATAGGACTCTGCATGGTTGTTATGATCATGCTCATGTTCGTGTAGACTATCGACAACTTGATTATGTTGGAGTCTCATGTTTTCAACCTTCATGGTTTGCAAATCACCATATTTTTGACCTAAAGTGAATGCCACCCCTGGTTGATTTGTATGAACGTGAACTTTTACTAGTTCTTCGTCTTGTACCAACACTAAAGAATCACCCATTTGTAAAAGTGTATTTCTTAAAGTGTCTTGGTCAAAGCCTTCAACATCGTGTAATTTCACAATAAATTCTGTACAATAACCAAATTCAATATTGAAATCTTCAATATTCTTGCCTTGGAAACCTTCTTCATGCAGCACTTCTTGAACTTCTTGTTGTAAGGCAAGCGTTTGGCCTTGTGCAGCCAGTAACATACCTTCAATAATTTTAATAAACCCGGCTCCGCCTGAATCAACGACGCCCGCTTGCTTTAATACTGGTAACAATTCTGGTGTTTTATCAAGCGACTCTTGCGCTTGAATTAAATAACACTGTAAGACATCTTCAACGGATTTCAATCTTGGTCTTTCACGCAATACATTCTCTGCTGCTTCTCTTACCACGGTTAAAATCGTACCTTCAACTGGTGTCATAACAGCACGATATGCCATTTGATAACCGCCAACTAAAGCTGCGATGAATTCATCTACTGAAGCAGACCCATTCTTGATTTTTGCCATTTCGCTATACACGCCACGGAAAAATTGCGAAAGAATAACACCAGAGTTTCCTCTAGCCCCCATAAGTAGACCACGTGATAAAATTTTTGATACATCTGCAATAGATTTAGAATCTAGCGTTGATACTTCTTTAACGCCTGCCATCATGGTCATTTGCATATTTGTACCTGTATCGCCATCCGGAACCGGAAATACGTTTAAATGATTAATTTCTTGATGATTGTTCTTAAGATTGATTGCACCGTTGGTTACCATTTTTTTGAATAATGAACCGCTAACTGTGTTTGCCATTTGTAATCCTCCTGATTAATCAAAATGACTTTAAGGTGATGAAATTTTCGATATATTTAGATCCTTCGTAAAGGTTTAAAGGCACATTAATTATTATTTTTAAAAGGCTTTTTTAGTATATCACGATTATTTTGAAATTGCAAGTATATCCTGATACGCCTATATTATATCATACTGTTTCAAAAATATTTCAGTTTTTTTTCGAGCCATGTAATGGTTGTTTATAGGCGCCACCACACAACAACAAGACATAGTTACCCCAATACTATTCCAATTCCTTATTTGTTAATTGTACGTACGCGCGAGATTATTCCGATGAATGATGCGGCTGCTATATAACAAGCCTAAGTACTTTCATCATTCAGATCATTTTTTAAACAAATAGCGTAAAATCAGTTGCTTTTTATTTTATACTATGTTATAGTTTTAATGCGCGAAGTAAAGGAGTGAAATTATGGCAAAATGTTATGTAACAGGTAAAGGTACTTCCTTTGGTAATACAAGATCCCACGCTTTAAATGCGTCTAGACGTACATGGAAAATTAATTTACAAACAGTAAGAATCATCGATGAAGATGGTAATGTTAAAAAAGTTAAAGTTTCTGCACGTGCACTTAAAAAGGGTACACTTACAAGAGCTTAAAAAAAATAAGGCTAATCGCCTTTTTTTTTAATCTTTTGACTGAATGATCAGGAGGCTACCTTGATCAATTTCGAGGATAGCTTCTTTTATTATCTCATTAGACAATCCAATTGGATTGTCTTTTTTTAAAACATAATTCGTCAACGGATATTTAACCCCCTTGATGCTAATTATTGAATCTTCCAAAGCAAACAAAGACAGATAATCATATTCATTTTTAAAGAAATGATATGTTCCTTTAGTTTTTAACGTTATGTGGTTTGTATCATCCATTATGATTAATCTAGGATACTTTTGAAGCAAAATCAGGTTTGCGTAGAGGTGATCAATACGATTACCTTTTAACCCACCTACCAAATAGACTTCACTTGATTTTTGATAAGCCATCTCAATTGCTTTTGCAGTATCAGATTCATCTTTGATTGGGTTCAATCGATAAGTCTCACTTTGAATCAAGGACAGATCATCTAAGGAATCAAAATCACCTAAAGCAAGATTGTATTTTATCCCTAATTCATTCATTTTCTTGACCGCGCTATCAACCGCGATGACATATGCATGGGCAAAGTCCACTAATGTTTGAATGTTCTCAGGTACTTTGGGTGAAACAACAATGGTTTTCATTGGATTGCTTTAATTGCCTGATTGCGGTCTTTTGCATTAAATACATAAGACCCTGCAACCGCGATATCAACACCTGCTTCTTTAGCCTTAGAAGCCGTTTTTAAGTTAATGCCACCATCAATCTCAATCACATAGTGATAACCATAGTCTTCTCGTAATTTTTTGAGCACTCTGACTTTTTCTAATTGTTCTTCCATGAAAGACTGTCCACCAAAACCTGGTTCAACACTCATTACAAGTACTAAGTCCACTTTTTCTAAAAGCGGAAATAATGCTTCTAGCTTTGTTTTAGGTTTAAGTGAAATCCCTGCTTTTATCCCTGATGCCTTTATTCTGCAAATTGACTCCATGGGTTGATTCGACTCAATGTGAACCGTAATAATGCTAGAACCTATTTCAACAAAACGATCGATGTATTCTAATGGGTTTTGAATCATTAGGTGTGTGTCTAATGGAATATCAGTGATATGTTTAAGACCACTTAATACATGATGTCCGAAAGATATATTAGGGACAAAATGTCCATCCATCACATCAAGGTGTAAATAATCGGCACTTTCGATTGATTTAATTTCTTGTTCTAAACGGTTGAAATCCGCCGTTAGAATAGAGGGTGCTATTTTCATTAGTATCTCTCCTTCTGATTTTTAATTTCTAAATAATATTTAATGTAGTTTTGATATCTTGATTTTAGTATTGCTTGATTGTCTTTGACTTGACAACCAGGTTCGTGTATATGTACACAATCGTTTTTGAACTTACATTGTGATTCATACGATTTAAACTCTTTAAAATAGTTTTTCAAATCTTTCGCATCCATACGAGTAAACTCTAGTTTGGAAAAACCTGGTGTATCTGCTATCATACCGCCGCCATAGAAATAGAGTTCTGTATGTCTGGTTGTATGTTTACCCCTACCAAGCGCCCTTGATATTTCTTGCGTTTTAATGTTAACCTCTGGCATCAAGGCATTTAAAAAAGTGGATTTCCCTGCACCTGTTTGTCCCGCAAGTACACTCAGTTTATCTTTAAATATATCTTCAAGGGTGTCGAAACCTATTTTTTGTTTAGAATTTACATAATGAACTTCATACCCTATTTTTTCATAATAAGCTAAGTCATTCTTCAATGCTAAAAACTCATCTTTGCTGATAAGATCAACTTTAGAGACGATGAGTATTGGTTTAATATGAGCTTGTTCAATTAGAATTAGAAATTGATCTAATAGGTTAAAACTAAAATCCGGGTTTTTAACACTAGATAAAATTAAAACTTGATCCACATTGGCAACATCAGGTCTATCCAACTCGTTGTTGCGCGGAAAAATGTCATGAATCGGGTGATTAGGATCCGTTTCATCATATAAGACAAAATCCCCTACTTTAGGACTAACTTGGATGATTTTAATATCCAATTTGGTCTTTTTCGTTAATTGCTTGTTGAAACTGTTGTTTTCATCTAGTTTTTGATGCCTTAGTTTTCCGCTTGCTCTTGCAGGTAGAATTGCTTTGGTTTCTAGATCCATTACACTATAAAGCCCACCAATTAGTTTAACAATTTGTCCTTTTCTCAAAGAAACCTCCTATAAGTTTTGACTTCTTAGTTGCCCACAAGCAGCATTAATGTCATGACCTTGTTCTTTACGTAAGGTTGCATTCATACCATTTCGTTTAAGTGTGTCGTAAAATGCTTCTTGATTTTCTCGTTTAGAACGTTTAAATGGTGCTTCTAAGACCTCATTGTATGGGATTAAATTTACATATACATTTAAGCCTTTTAACAGTTTAACCAATTCTAATGCATGTTCTATTTGATCATTCAACTCATCAATCAGAATATATTCAATTGTGATACGACGGTTTGTTTTAGTCATGTAGTAACGAATCGCATCAATGACTTGTTCAATTGGATAAGCCTTATTAATCGGCATTAATTGATTTCTAATTTCATTATTAGGGGCATGTAAACTAATGGCTAAATTGATTTGTAGCTGTTCATCTGCATATTCTTTAATCTTAGGGACAATCCCACAAGTTGAAACTGTAATATGTCTCGCACCTATTTCAAGTCCTTTAGGCGAGTTTGCATTTTCTAAGAACGTCATTAAATGTTCATAGTTATCGAAAGGTTCCCCAATGCCCATCACAACCACATAACTGATGCGCTTTCCAAATGAGCGTTCAGCTTCAATGATTTGACTCATGATTTCACCAGCTGTTAGGTTTCTTTTTTTCTTTAGAATGCCAGAGGCACAAAAACGGCATCCCATGTTACAACCTACTTGAGAGGTCACGCAAATGGAATAACCATAATCATGATTCATTAACACAGTCTCGATGAGATTCCCATCCTTCAACCCGTATAAGAACTTCATGGTCCCATCTGCACTTTTAGTCTCGACCACCTTTTCAAGGGTCTTAATTTCAAAATTCGTATTTAAAAGGTCTATCACTTCTTTGGACAGATTGCTCATTTCATCGAATGTCACTACTTTTTTCTTATAAATCCAATCGAAAACTTGTTGTGCTCTGAATTTTTTCTCATTGTTTTCTAAGAAAAACGCTTCAAGTTCACTCAGCTTTAAATCATAAATATTTGTCATTTTATCACCATAATCATTATACACTACTTATTAAAAAAAACCTATAAATTGCCTAGAAAAAAAGAAGGCGTTTGCCTTCTTATCCTCTAATTTCTGCTTTAAATTCAAACTGAAGACGGTTAAGAATAGAACGCATTAGTTTATCTACGTCAGACGTTTCTAAAGTCTTTTCTTTTGAATTGAAAGTCATTGAGAATGCTAATGACTTTTTATCGAGTCCTATTTTTTCATCCTCATAAACGTCAAACAACGTTAAATCTACTAAAAACTTACGCGCTGTTTGAAAAATCAGATCATGTATTTTTTTAGTAGGAATTGATTTATCCACAACAAAAGCCAAATCCCTAGTAATGCTTGGGTATCTAGAAATGGTTTCAAAATTGGTTTGTTTTAAAATGGCTTTTAAAACCACTTCTAAGTTGAGTTCAAATACATAAGCTTCAACCCCTAAATTAGGGTGTATCTTTCCTATGTATCCAGCCTTTTCGTTATTCAGTGAAACCATTGCAGTTACACCAGGATGTAAGCCTAAAACACTCGCTTTGTCATAACTTAAAGATAAATCAAAGTGACGCATCAAACTGTCTACTATGCCCTTTAAAACATAAAAGTCTGATTGAATCCCCTCTTTTTTCCAAGTCAATCCTTCGTATTTGCCTTCCATAATGGCAGCCAAATGTAATGGTTCCCCGTGAGAAAAATACGTACTGCCGATTTCAAAAAACTTCAAATCATGCATTTGTCTTGAAAGATGATATGAGACGTTGTCTAATAAACCATTAATGAGCGAGTGTCTTAATACGCTTTTGTCTTCGCTCATAGGATGTAAGAGTTCAATTGCATCCTTAGATTCATCTGTAAAAAGACATAAGGTGTCTTTCTTAGTTAGTGAATAATTGATGACTTCATTGAAGCCTAAGTGGCGCATGATGGTTTTTATTTCAAGCACTTTTTGTTGTCTGTCTGAGTATTTCCCTCGAGCACTGGTCTTAGGTAAAATCATAGGAATTTCATTTAATCCATAAATTCTGGCTACTTCTTCCATCAAGTCCGCTTTGATTTTCAAATCGTTTCGGTAACTTGGAATCATGTAGATGTGTTCACTTACACTGATGATATTCAAACGCTTTAGAATGTGTCTTAAAGCTTCTTCATCTAAGTTTATGCCAAGTGTTTTATTCACCTCTTTAGCGGTGAGTTCTATCTTGGTAGGTTTTGGATAAGGTTCACCTACTGAAGTGATTTCATTATAGACAACGCCATGTGCAAGTTCAACCATCATTTGGGCTGCTCTGTTAATTGCCATTCTCACTCTTGTTTCATCAATACCACGTTCAAATCGTAGGCTTGAATCACTTCTTAAATCTAAACGTTTAGAAGTATCAAGAACTGACTTACTAGAAAAACTTGCCGCTTCAAGGATAATTGAAGTCGTTTGATCATCTACAATCGTGTTATTAAGCCCCATAACACCTGCGATAGCCACAGGGAAAATCCCATTTGTTATGACAATATCAGTATCTTTTAATGTGCGCTTAACCTCATCAAGCGTAACGACTTCTTCACCATTTTTTGCTTGACGAATGTGAATTTTATCTGTTTCAAATTTGGTTCTGTCAAAGGCGTGTAACGGTGTGCCTAATTCTAGCATTACATAGTTTGTAATATCTACCACATTGTTAATCGGTCTAATTCCGCTAGCAATCAATGACCCTCTTAACCATTCTGGTGACGGTCCTACTTTCACATCTATCGTTCTTGCAAAATATCTTTTGCACCCTTCTGAATCATTTTTAACGACCACTGGATTTAAAGTGTCCACTTCAAATACTTCTGAGTCGCGGTAAACAAGTTTTTTATCTAGCACTGCAGATAGGTCATAAGCATAACCTAATACAGATAACAAATCTGCACGATTAGGAGTTAGTGATAACTCTAAAGTATGTTGATCTAAACCCAATAAAGGTAGTGGGTCTATTCCAAGCTCAACTTTTTCATTGAAATGAAAAATGCCTTCTCTAAACTTAGGGTCTACGTATTTTTCTTCAAGACCTAATTCAGCTAAAGAACAAATCATACCATTTGATTCTACGCCTCTAATTTTGCTTCTTTTAATTTCAAAACCACCTGGCAAAACGGCTCCCGGGGTAGCCACAACGACATATTGACCGGCACCTACATTCTTGGCACCACATACGATTTGTTCAACTAATCCGTTGCCTAAATCCACCGTAGTAACGTGAAGATGGTCTGAGTTTTCATGGTCAACACAAGTTAATACATAGCCTGTTTTTAACCCTGTTGCCACCACAAGTGGTTGATAGTCTTCGACTTCTGTAATGAATCCGTTGGTTAAGTCATATAAGTTTTCGGGTAGAAACCCTAATACATTTTTAAGCATATTCGTCGATATTTTCATATTAACGTCCTCCCTTAAACTGTTTTAAAAATCTAATATCATTGGTATAAAACTGTCTGATGTCATCAATCGCATATTTTAGTATGCCTAATCTTTCTACACCAATCCCAAAGGCAAATCCTTGAACTTCATCTGGATTATACCCACCCATTTTCAATACATTTGGATGAACCATCCCTGCACCTAACACTTCAATCCATCTGCCATCTTCAGCATACACATCCACTTCTACAGAAGGTTCAGTAAATGGAAAATAAGAAGGTCTTAAACGGATTTGTCGGTCTTCACCAAAAAAGTGTTGAATAAAAGCCAACAAAGTCCCTTTTAGATTAGCCATTGATATGTCTTTACCAATAACGAGGCCTTCAATTTGCATGAATTGATGGCTATGTGTTTGGTCATCATCGTCTCTTCTATAAACCTTACCTGGACAAATGATTTGGATTGGTTGTCCATTAGCGTCTAACATCGTTCTCGCTTGAACGGGAGAAGTATGCGTTCTTAAAAGACGATTAGGGTCAATATAAAAAGAATCTTGCATCGCTCTAGCAGGGTGTCCTTGTTCAAGGTTAAGCATCTCAAAATTAAAGTGATCGGATTCCACTTCTGGTCCTTCTTTAACTTCATAACCCAATCCGATGAAAAAAGCTTCAACATCTTCAACAATTTGACTAAGCAAATGTGAGGTGCCTATTGATTTTTCAATGCCTGGTAACGTGACATCGATGGATTCTTTATTGAGTTTTATCGCAATTTCTTTGGCTTCGATATCAGTCTTTTTTTGATCAAACAACCCCTCAAGGACTTGTTTTGTCTCATTAATGAGCTTCCCTACTTTTGGTTTATCTTCATTAGATAAGTCTTTAAGTGACATCATCAGTTCAGCAATCATCCCTTTTTTTCCTAGGTAAGACGCCTTTAAATTGTTCAAATCATTCATTTGTTCGATTGTTTGAAGTGCCAGTATCGCACTTTCTTTGATTGCATTTAGTTTTTGTTCCATAGCGTTTCCTTTCGTAATAAACCTATTTTTAATGTAAAAAAGTCCCTAGATAATAATATCTAAGGACGAATCAATCGCGGTACCACCTTAGTTCTATGTTTCCATAGCACTCAACACCTTTAACGCAGGCATACGGGTGTGATTAGCACCACATAAAGGATGAATTCAAAAGGCGTTTATTAGACATTTCCACCAGCCATGTCTTCTCTTTAAATAACCCGATACTTTTTACTAATTCCTTTAATTGTGATTAGTCTCTTCTTGAAGCAAGGATTGCGAGCAATCTTAATACTTGATAATAAATATACACGATAGATACCATTAAACCTAACGATACCATCCATTCGTAACGTTTAGAAACGCCATTCTTAACAAAATTTTCTGCTGTATCAAAATGTAAGGTTAACATAAATGCCCCATACATGATAAAAACAAGTGATAAGAATAAAACCAGCGGACTGTTAGGATTACCGAATAATGTAAACCACATGGCGCCACCATCAAATAAAGAAGCAATGGCTACAAATAAAAGTGTCATCATCAATCCAAAACCAAATCCTAATACGACTTTTCTAAATCGGTTGGTTACTTGTATCAATCTAGTCGAATACAGCACTAACATACCAACGAAAATGCCTCCAGTAATAAGCACAGCTAAACCCACAAAGTTTTCTCCACCAAATGCACTGGCATAGATCAAACTGATGAGCACTAAAGCTACCCCTTCAGACATCGCATAGATGATTGAAAATATCGGTGCCAATCGCACATTCATCGATGCAACCAATACCGAGATGAATCCCGTAAACATCGAAGCTATTAAAATACCAATAAATAAATTTGGGTTACTATCAGCAAGTCCAATGGTGAATAATCCAAATAGAATTGCTACTGCAAATAATAAAACTGTTTTTAATGTAATACCTAAGTATGAAGCTTGTTGTCCAACAAAGACTTCTTCTTGTTTTTCCATTCGATTAAATACAGGGTTGTTGTGTCTGTACATTTAAATCACTCCATTTCAATCCATATTATAAAACACTTTATTCTAAAGTGCAAACAATCCTTGTTCAATCACATCATTTTCTTCAATTAAATCGTCAAACCCTCCATAAATTTCCATTTTTTCAAACACCGTTTTATTGATGCGTGAACGGGTCTTAACATCTTCTTTTGAGGAAAACGCCTTTTCATTTCGTTTTTCTACAATATCCAAGGCCACTTGTGTCCCCAAACCATCGATTGACACAAAAGGCATTCTTAGTGCGTTATCTTCAATTTTAAACTTGATTGCTTCGCTTTTGTTTATGTCGACTTTTAAGAACTTAAACCCTCTTAAAGTCATTTCAAGCGCAATTTGAAGATTGGTAATTATCGATTCATCTTTGACTGACAAGTTAAACATTCGGCCATATTCTTGAAGTTTATTTCTGATGGCATTGGTGCCTAACACCATCGTTTCATAGTCAAACTGATCTGCTCTTTTTGAGAAAAAGGCACTATAGAATAATAACGGTTTATAGACTTTAAACCATGCAATACGAACAGCCATTAAAACATAGGCAGCTGCGTGTGCTTTAGGGAACATATACTTAATTTGAGAACAGCTCCAAATATACCATTTTGGTACACCATTTCTAATCATGACGTCTTCATAACTTGCCCATTTTTCTTTGTCTTTCGAAGGCTTGCCACGTCTAACAAATTCCATGATTTCAAAGGATTTAAGAGGGTCCATGCCAAAGTCCATTAAGTTAACCATGATGTCATCACGGCACCCAATAACTTGATCAAACGAAATACCTTGAAACTCTTCTTTTTTGTTAAGCACTAAATCTTGGGCATTTTTTAGCCATACGTCAGTGCCGTGTGACAACCCTGATATTTTCACTAATCCAGCAAAACTATCTGGCTTGGTATCTGTTAACATCTGCCTTACAAAGTTGGTCCCAAGTTCAGGAATGCCAAATGAAGCAACCTCACTACCTAAGTCTTCAGGATCCAGTCCAATACAAGTAGTGTTTCCAAATAATTCATACACCTTCTTGTCATCCACTGGAATATCTTGAGCCTTTGAAAATGGAAATTCTTCTGGATATTGTTCGACATAGTCCATTAAGAACTTTATCATTGTAGGATCATCATGCCCCAAAATATCAAGTTTGAGTAGATTATCCTCGAAAGAGTGATAATCAAAATGCGTTGTTTTCCATTCTGAAGTGGTATCATCCGCTGGATACTGAATAGGTGTGACATCAAAAATCTCTTTTTCATCTGGTACGACTACAATCCCACCCGGGTGTTGTCCAGTACTTCTTTTCACACCTTCGATATTTTTAGCCAGTCTTTCAACCTGTGCATTTCTGACGTTAGTCATTTGTTTGTCTTCTAAAAAGCCTTTGACATATCCAAATGCATTTCTTTCTGCAACCGTTTGGATGGTGCCAGCTCTAAAAGCATGGTCTTCACCCAATAGTTCTTTTACATAATTATGCGCTTTTGCTTGGTATTCTCCAGAAAAATTCAAATCGATATCTGGTACTTTATCTCCATTAAATCCTAAGAAGGTTTCAAACGGAATGTCTTGTCCGTCTTTTTCTAGTTGGGCTTTACAGTGTGGGCATACACAATTTGGTAAATCATACCCTGACTGAACGTGTTCAAAATAGGTTTGATACTGTTGTTCAAGTTCGGTAATTCCATAAGTTTCAATGTCTTCTGGTGTCATCTTAAAGACTGTGAAATCACCGTTAGGACATCGATAATGTGGTCTAAGTGGATTAACTTCGGTGATTTCCATTAAGGTAGCAACCAAGCTTGAACCCACAGAACCACGAGATCCTACTAAGTACCCATCGTCTAATGATTTCTTAGTCAGAAGGTAAGAGATATAGTAAATCGGTCCAAATTCGTTTTCAATGATGTTTTTCAGTTCGCGTTCAACACGTTTGGTGACGATTGGATGAAGAGGGTCTCCATAAAGTTTTTTAGCTTTTGAATACACCAACTGATAGATGGCTTCTTTAATCGATTCTATTCCAAGTTTTTCTTTAAATGCATCATCTCTTAGTGAGTATAATGCTTTAGGAAACGCTTGAATGGCATCGATTTGATTGTTAAGTTTGTTTGTGTTTTTTACAACGATTTCAAAAGCCAGTTCCGTCCCTAGGAATTTAAAAGCCTCTAACATTTCATCGGTGGTCATAAAATACTGGATGGGTGCTTCGGGGTATCTTGCTAAATCGTGAGTGCCACCACCCACAAGCTTGGTTCTAATATAAATATCGCGATAAATAGCATCGGCTTCATTTAAATAGTGCACATCCCCTGTAGCGATGACAATTTTGTTTTCTTCTGTCGCAATTCTAATGATGTTTTTTATGATGGTTTGAAGTTTTAAATCAGCGTCATCGCCTAACGATTCTTTGATGTGTCTATAGGCAATAGGGGGTTGAACTTCAATGTAGTCATAAAACGATATGGCTTCTCTTAAGTCTTTTTCACTTTTATTCAAAGCAGCCTCAAAAACTTGTCCTTTATAGCATCCAGAGCCGAACAACAACCCTTCACGATGGTTAAAAATAGTTTGTTTTAACAAACGTGGTCCACCATAGAAATGCGTGGTAAGTGCGTCACTAATTAACTTAAATAAGTTTTTGTAGCCTACTTGGTTTTGAACCAATACATTCACATGATTACCAAACCCATGTCGCCAAGCTTCATTTAAATCAATCGACTGATTGATGGCCTCATGGGTTTCTATCCCTTTTTTTAATAGGTCTTGTAGCATTTGAATGAATATTTGAGCAGTTGCCATTGCATCATCAGTGGCTCTGTGGTGTTGTTCAAGTTTTACTTTGAAAAGTTTCGCCACTGCTTTTAAGTTGTATTTTTTTAAGGATTCATTGTAAAAATACCGCGCCATGTTTAATGTATCAATCACTGGGTATTCAAAGGCTTTAATCTTAAGCCTTTCCATATTCGCATAAATATGACCAATATCAAATGTCGCATTATGGGCAACCAAAATAGCGCCCTCACAAAAGTCTAAAAATTTGGGTAAGGCTTCTTCGATTTTTGGCGCCCCAATTAAATCGGTATCCGTGATCGAGGTCAATTCAGTCGTAAAAGCACTAATCTTTTCTTCAGGATTAACGAAAGTTGAAAACTGACTGACTACTTGCATCGATTCTACTTTAACAGCAGAGATTTCGATGATTTTATCTCTTGTCGAAGATAACCCTGTGGTTTCAATGTCAAAGACGACATAGGTCGCTTTTCTTAAATCGATGGGTTTTTCACCGTAAGCCATCTTAAAGCCCGTTTCATCAACATAGTTTAACTCAACCCCATAGATTGGTTTAATGTCTTTTCCCTTTGTTGCCTTAGCAATATCAGGATAGGCATAAAGGCCATCATGATCTGTAAACGCAATGGCTTTATGTCCCCATTTGATGGCTTGGTCCACATAGTCTTTAACGTCTGTGATGCCATCCATGTTAGACATCTTCGTGTGTAAGTGAAATTCCACTCGTTTTTCTTTAGCGGTATCTTTTCGTTCTTTTTTACTTGTTTTTTCAATAAACTCTACAAGGTTGGCTATGATTAAAACATCTTTTGCAAATGTATCGTATTGGGCTCTGCCCATGACTCTAACGATGTCGTTAATTTTATAAGACTCAGCAGTCTTGATATCTTGTTCCTTATATAAAAACTGTTTGACGATAATCGCATCGTCACGATCTGCAACCGTCATTTGAAGTAAAGAAGAGTTTTTCAAAGTTCTTACTTCTGATTTAATGATCGTTCCCTCAACAGCAAATGATAAATCCGAAGTCGTGTTTTGGTATTTATCTAATTCATAATTGTCTTTAGGAATCTCACTAATTGGAGAAATCTTATCCGTTTTATAAACACGCTTAAAGTTTTTTAATGCCTTTTTAGGTTCTTGTTTTTCTTTTGGCGGCAAGGCTTTTAACTCACTAATGGCCTTTGTTTCATCCTTTTTTATGAGTGTTTCAACTGAAGTAAGATCTTTCTTAATTTCTAGATTGATTGTCGTTTGAATCCCAACTCTTAAAAAAGCTTGCGTAAAAAAAGGCAAATATCTATTTAGATGATGACTCTTTTCGTCTACTTCCAAATAAAACTGGCCCTCTTGATATCTGCAATTAAAGTTTCTAAATATATTTAAGCTTGCACGCTCAAAAGTCAAATTTTGCAATACCCATTGGTAGTAGTCCATGGCACTGTTTTGCCATGACTCACGTTCTGTAAAAGAAAGCTGATATTCAATTGACAGCACCACATTCGGTACTGCAAAATAGAGTTTCAATTGTTTGATAAACAGATCCAAAGATTTTGGTTCTGGTGCTTTTTTGAATGTAATAAAAAAAGTCCAGCTTTTTTTATTTGAGTCGACTAATACATTTCTAAGTGTGGATTGATTTAGTTGTTCATCCTTAAAACCTGATTGTTTAAGAAATAGTTCATATTTATTCATCTTCATCCTTACTTTCATCTTCTTTTTCGTTACTAACTATCACGATTTTTGACATTTTAATCAAACCACTAAATGCGATGCCCATATAGACATAAGGCAGAATTAAAGCCAAATAGCTGACTAATCCTAAACCATATAGTTCTCCAATTAGTACTAAGATAAAATAACTTGTTAATGCATAGGATGCCATGATAAATCTAAATCTGAAACGTAATTTTTGAGGTCTTAATCCATAGAAAAATGCCATGATCAAAGCCAGTAAAACAAACAAAATCAAATTCGCAAAAAACACCATAAAACTGCCATAAATCACAAGAACCGGCTTAATGTCTTTATAAATCATATTGATGCCTTTAATCAACTTGTCTTGGTCGGCTTCGGTTGACAAAGACAAATCTAATTGGTCCATATCAAGCGATTGATAGTCATAAGCTTTTAATAAGGTTTTATCAACATAGAAATTTATGGATGCTTCTTCAAATACGATTTGATATAAGCTTTCATTAGACACCTCGTTAAACCTAACAGAAAACGATTGATATGTAAAAGGGGTTGTTTCGCAAGTACTATCGAGTTTGCCATTATCAATCGAGCACCCCTCAACATTACGGATGAATAAACTCGTGATTTCTTCTTCAATCTCTCTTGGAATTTGATTGGTTACATTCAATCTGATGATCATAGGCAAACTTGCCAATAATGATAAAAAAGCGATGTATAAAAAAAGATAACTCAACTTGTCTTTTAGGAAAAATGCAATTTTGCTAGGCTTAAAAATAGATATATTTATTCGTTTTAGCATGTGAAAACTCCTTATCATTCATTATAACATATTAACATTTATATGTTAAAATACTATTGGTGATTTTATATGAAATTGATGACTGCCGAGAAACATTATAACACATTAAACAACTACTATAGACACATATATCCCTCAAAGGTATTTAAGATTGCCTTAAACGGAGGGTTCACATGTCCAAACATTGATGGGACTGTCGCAAGAGGGGGTTGTACCTTTTGTACCCCCCTAGGTTCTGGAGATTTCGCAGGTTCGAAATACGATCCTTTAAAAGTGCAGTTTGAAAATATTAAAACGATGATGCACTTAAAATGGCCTGATGAAGCCAACTACATTGTTTATTTTCAGGCCAACACAAACACACACGGCCCCATAGATAAAATCAAAGCCCTATTTGATGAAGCCATCACGCTTGATCCAAACATCGTTATGATTTCGATTGCAACCAGACCAGATAGCTTATCAGATGAAGTTTTAGACTATTTAGACGACTTAAATCAAAGAATGCCAGTGCAAGTAGAACTTGGGTTACAAACCATTTTTGAAGAAACTTCAACCCTTATTAATCGCGCACATGATTTAGCCTGTTTTGACGAGGCAGTGAAAAAACTAAGATCCCGGAATATTGAAGTGGTTGTCCATATCATCAATGGCTTGCCTTTTGAAACAAAGGACATGATGTTACAAACCGTAAAACACATTAATACTTTAGACATTCAGGGCATTAAAATACATATGTTGCATGTCATGGAAAAAACAAAAATGGGGTTTGATTACAAGAAAAAACCATTCCCGATTTTGACCCTGGAAGAATATGTAGACATTACCGTAGATCAGTTGAGATTATTGAATCCTTCTTTTATCGTTCACAGGGTTACTGGTGATGCGCCCGCTCAGTTATTAATTGCCCCAAATTGGACTTTAAAAAAATTTATTGTTCAAAATGAAATTGATAAACGCATGCGTCTCTTAAATGCTTGGCAAGGTGATCGATATGAGAAATGACTTAATCCATCAATTTAAACAAAACTATTTAAAATCGAAAATAGTGACTAAAGACATTGTCATTGATGCCACTCTCGGTAACGGACACGACACATTTTTTTTACAGTCTTTAGGCGCGATTGTTCACGGGTTTGATATTCAAGAAAAAGCCATTTTTGAGACCAAGAACCGTTTAGATGATTTAATGAACATCCATTTACACCATGAGTCATTCACCCATTTGCTCGACTATAACCTAAGTTTTAAAGGGGTCATTTTCAACCTCGGTTATCTTCCAAACGGTGATAAGACCATCACAACCCTTGCTAAAGACACCTTAGACATTGTTAGACGAATCATTAATCAAATGACGCCAGGTCAGTTTATATTCATAACCTGCTATCCCGGTCACTCGGAAGGTATGAAAGAATCAGAACTTCTTCTATCCTTAATCAAAACCTTACCCAATGATTATCTGGCTTTTACTTATCAAATACAGAACAGGACAAATGCACCTTTTAACATCGTAATAGAAAAATAACGCGAACATGCCTCTAAAGCATATTCGCGTTTTTCTTACATAAAGTAGATTTTTACAGTTTCATTTAAAAATCATTTTTGTTTTTGTTTTTTTGAGTAGTGAAAACTTCTAAGGGTAGCAAAACGGAGAGTATATCACAAAAAACATTTTAGATGTTTTTGAGTAGCAAAATTTCTGAGGGTAGCAAAACAGCTGTTGGTGATCAAAGGGCTTATATTCAGTTTTTGAGTAGCAAAATTTCTGAGGGTAGCAAAACGCAATCACAAACGATAAAAAAAAATTATATGTTTTTGAGTAGCAAAATTTCTGAGGGTAGCAAAACTTGCACCCAAACATATATTAGATTGCACCAGTTTTTGAGTAGCAAAATTTCTGAGGGTAGCAAAACTAATATTGACACAGTTAGTAAAAGATTCAAGTTTTTGAGTAGCAAAATTTCTGAGGGTAGCAAAACTATACGATTTTAGCCCTTACGATTATGACAGTTTTTGAGTAGCAAAATTTCTGAGGGTAGCAAAACAACTTAACAGTTCAGACTGGCGCTATTGATGTTTTTGAGTAGCAAAATTTCTGAGGGTAGCAAAACTGTGGACTGACAGCATCTACATGATCGTCAGTTTTTGAGTAGCAAAATTTCTGAGGGTAGCAAAACCCTATTGTCAATTCTTTTTCCATGTAGTTCGTTTTTGAGTAGCAAAATTTCTGAGGGTAGCAAAACTGTCTGCTAGGTTCTTACAACCACCAACTCGTTTTTGAGTAGCAAAATTTCTGAGGGTAGCAAAACTTATACGTTGCACTCTCTCGAAATACGTTGGTTTTTGAGTAGCAAAATTTCTGAGGGTAGCAAAACTGATTTTCTTTAAGCTCGTGTAATGCGTTCGTTTTTGAGTAGCAAAATTTCTGAGGGTAGCAAAACACGTGGGGTAAAGGTAAACATCGCAACCTTGTATTTGAGTAGCAAAATTTCTGAGGGTAGCAAAACACTATAGAATGATTCAACATGCCATAGGATGTATTTGAGTAGCAAAATTTCTGAGGGTAGCAAAACAATGTTGATGAGTTAGTTTTTAACACATTAGTATTTGAGTAGCAAAATTTCTGAGGGTAGCAAAACCACCCACCTTTTATATAAACACGGTCATCTGTATTTGAGTAGCAAAATTTCTGAGGGTAGCAAAACTGTTGTAAGTTTATTAGTTTCTAAAGTGTTGTATTTGAGTAGCAAAATTTCTGAGGGTAGCAAAACATGTTGATAAGGAAACAAATGGTATTGTTTGTATTTGAGTAGCAAAATTTCTGAGGGTAGCAAAACACGAAGTTGTAACATAATATAAAACAATACGTATTTGAGTAGCAAAATTTCTGAGGGTAGCAAAACACGAAGTTGTAACATAATATAAAACAATACGTATTTGAGTAGCAAAATTTCTGAGGGTAGCAAAACACGATAGTGCTATTTCTATGATAGAAAATAGTATTTGAGTAGCAAAATTTCTGAGGGTAGCAAAACATTTATCGGTTGGTATAAAGATGAAGCTCTGTATTTGAGTAGCAAAATTTCTGAGGGTAGCAAAACGGATCTATATTACCATTTGTTAATACCATTGTATTTGAGTAGCAAAATTTCTGAGGGTAGCAAAACCTCAAATGTATTATAACATTTTTTTGATTATTATGAGTATTACAGTAGTTTTACAACGTGTTTCAAGACTGGATCTTCTTCCTTACAAATGTAGTTATGTAATTTTTCCTTTAATTCATCAAGTGTCAGTGTTACTTCAAGTTCAAGCAAAATATCGTTATACAAATCCACTTCATTAGCAAAATCGAGACTTTTTGATTCAAAAGAGATGACATTATCAACGTCTGTATCTAACGGTTCATTTATAGCAACCAAAAAATGAAGATTGGGCAGTTCATGACATTCTATTAGGGTTTTAATTCGTTCATATAATATTGGTGTATCAATCAAAAAGATGTAATTAAACAAATCATTACTAGTTGCGATAAAGATCGCCATTTTCACCTGTACCCACAAAAGCTCCTCAATGGTTAGATTGTATCCATTGATTTTATATCCCTCTTCCATCATTCCAAGATTCATATTTTTAACCAGAAACTTAGTTGTAAGTTCTGGGAATTCAACTAAAAAGTCGAATTTTGAATCTAATTGGTTGATCTTTTCTTCCAATATTTTGCATAAATCATTTAAAAGTATATTGATAGTTTGAACGGTTTCATCATATTCTATATTAACTAAACTCAGTTCTATGTACTTCAACAATATTGCTTTAGAGCCTAATTTCAACTCAGTATCTACATCATAGTTATCAGATATTTCGTACATTTTCCACTTCTTTGTGTCTAATGGTTTGTCATCTATTTTAATTTCTGTTAAACAGTCTTTTTCCCTATCATACTCAGTTTGATCCACTCCAAAAAAGTGTTTTTTTAGTGTTCTTGATAAAAAGTGTTTCATTTCATAATTGTTACCATATAAGTACTTAACTTTTCCAAATCCAAATTCAATTGCATGATTGTTTTGTATGATTGAAAGTTTATTCATAATCCTCCTTATAATAAGATGAAAGGATCAATGGTGATGATATTTTCCTGTTTACTTATACCGCCTAAGATGACCTCCATTTTAGAGTACTGTTTTTCTGTTAACATAAGGATTCTAATTTGACCTTTTTTAGGACATTCTTTTCTTAGCATTGATGTATGATTTGCTACTGAATCTCTGTTCGCGAAAATTTTTGAATAAACAGAGTATTGTAGCATAAGATACCCTTTTGAAATTAGATACTTTCGAAATTTTGTGTATACTCTTCTTTCTTTTTTTGTTTTGACAGGTAAATCAAAAAATAGGATCAAGCGCATGATATCATAGCTCATTGAACTTTAGGATGGGATGCTTCAATTCTATTTCATCCTGTGATTCAGCATAGGCAATAACCTGATCTATGTAAAGCCTCATTGTATTGAACAGGCTTTGTTTTGTATCGCCGTAGTAAATATCACAAGTTGTCAGTTTCACCAATGACAGTCTATGGTCTTTAGTAAATATACTCTCTTTTAACAAGTTATTGTAAACCCAATAATCTACGATTGGTCTAAATGGTTCGATAAAATCATCACTCAAATTATATAGATTACTTGGTCCTTTATGAAAAAAGCCTAGTGATGTGTGGTATCCTTTTGAGATAATCACTTTACTAATTTGTGACCTGATGATTGCATACCCATAATTAAGACCTGCATTTACTGAGTCCTCATTAAAGCGTTTGAAAGACTCTCCAAAAAGTGCCCTAAAATACATTTTTGCAGATAACCCTTCTCTATTTGTTGCATCATGAAGTTCAACTTCATCGTGGTATTTTGATAGATTTGATTGTGCTAAATGCCCTAATCCTAAATGTTTTAGCAGCGAAAGTTGATTATATATTTTGCTTTTGATGATTTGCTGATGCACTATACCTTTTTTGAAAGGGCTCCATTCGATTTGCTTTCTCAAACAAAAAGAAGTTTGTGAAGAACCGCCAAAAGGAACCATTAAACTGTAAGGTAAGTGTTCCAAATTGCATACAATTAGGTTCACATTATAAGTCGTGATTGCAATGATCAAATGAACGGATAGTGTGATTTTATAATTATCTAATACAATTGTATTAATATCTGACAAAGGAATTAAGATATCTTCTTGATTTTTGACTACTTTAATATTGTCTAAGTATAGCGACAAGTAGTCAGATTCTTCTATGTATAATATTCTCCAACTCATAATAAAAAGAAAGAACCCACATTGCTGTGGGTTCGACTTCGGGAAAAATTCCCTTGTCTTGCTAGGTCCTCAGAACCTTTGCTACTCAAGTATCCCTGCTACGAGGATACATAAGTATTATAGCAAATTAAATAATCAATTTCAAGGGTTCTTTGTAAACCTTGTATTTCTTTCCAGCAGGTGTGACATTGTATTTAGTTATGTTAGCGGTTGAACGTCCTAGAGTTTTCATAATTCGCTCATCATTTACCTTGTCGTAATATTTAAATTCGATAACGTTATTTTTATCGTTAGCTACGGCAATATATCTAAGAAGTGTCTTTTGTCCATCATCAAATTCGATTAAGTCATTTCGATATAATGAGAATCTAAATTCATAGTTGTGATCAATCCCTTTATCGTTAAGTTTATTTTGATAAACGGCTTCATCAATGACGAATTTATGATTGATATTCTTCACTTCAGCGTACCTTATGGTTACGAACCTATACAAACCTTCTTTTGACTGATAAATGTCTGCTCTAACAGACGATATTTGTTGAAGGATTATTTTTTTATTACCCGAATAGTTTTCAGGCGTAATGTTTATATGGTTCCCAAGTTTATTACGAACATACTTAACATCGGTAACAACAGGACCTTTGTTGTTTTTTCTAATTTTGCCGTGATTGTCGGCAAAGACTTGTAACGGATATTGTTCGTGCTTGTACTGATCGAAAGCCTGTCGTATGAGTTCATAGGTTTCTATGTCGTGCTTGTACATTAAGAGCGTTTCTTTCTTATCTCCCGCACCAAAAAACGGGTCTAGCTCTTTTTGTTTTTTACTGTATATGTCTTTTAGTTTATAAACAACATATTCATCTTTATCGTATACTCGTGTTGAATAAATGGTTTGGTCAGATACGCTCCTGTTATACTTAGAGTCTCTCTTCCAAGAGTATCTGACATCGTTAGCGTCAAGATTTCCTAATTGTTTTAAATACATTACTAAAGACGAATCTTCTTTAGGATCTGCTTCAAATAGTTCACCTGTGTTATTAAGCGTTGCATAGTTACTTTCAGTATCGCTATCTACTTTATAGAGGTAGTTGAATAGTCTTTGTCTACTAAGTGCAGCTACGATGAGTGCATCTACTGCGTGATGCATATAGATTTGTCGATCTTTATCAAATGGATTAAGTGATTCTTCTTCATTTTGATGCGCTCTATACCAAAGCGATCTTCCAATACGTCGAAATAGACTTGTTTGTTTACCTTTAATTGTTAACACAGATGTAGGAATCCCATTAACTTCAAAATACTCTTTTAGTGTCATCATAAACATTCGAACTGCATAACTTGTGTCCACTAAATTCCGATTTATAAACTCTTTCATTTGACTATATTTTGTGATATCTCTAACTTCTAGCAAATATGCTTTCTTTTTAGCGTTATAGTTTGCGTTTGACTCTATGGATATCTTGAAAATTTCAAAATTTTGAATGGGAAAGTGCTTTCTCACTTTGCCAGATGTAAAATACCCAAATGGTGTTTTATTCCCTTTAAGTTGATTCACATCGGAAATAACTAATACTTTATTATCATAAGAGTCATCTAGCGAAATTGAAAAGGGCAATATATGGTCGACTTCATAGGCTTTTGGATCCGTAATCATTCTATTGAAATCGATTGGTAATCCTGTATATGCGCATTTCCCATCTTGCTCGTTATAAAGTCTTATTTTAAGGATTTGCATGCCACTTGGTCTATAGGAGTCATTTCCGGTGACACTTTGAACCAATACTTCTGCTTCTGTGCGAGATTTCATATTAGTCTTTTGAGCTTTTTGAATGTTTGATTTTTGTTCTTTTGAATTTTTTTCTCTGGTAGTCTCGACAACAATTCGGTCAAAATTTCCAAACTCACTTCTTAATTCTTCAACAACTTTCAAAGCTTCTTTTTGAGCTCTTCTTGCTACGGGGCTCAATATGATTTTGTCACTTAAAGCCAACTTATCTTTATTAATATCTATTGAAGCATCCAGAATCAGTTGCTGTGCATTCATTTCATTTTCAACTAACTCTTTATTCAAGATGTAAAGTGCTTTAAATGAAAACGCATGATATCCATTAAATCCTGTTAAATTGGCGATAGCCTCAATAGACTGTTGTTTAATCTTCAACGATTGAAGCAGTGATCGTCTTTCAGAAAGCACTTGGGTTGAAGTCAAAACCTCTGCTACAAAGTCATAATCCATTAACTTCATTTTTTGTATATCCAAAGAATCTATGACTTTTTTAATCTTATGATAGTGTTCAAGTTCAGTGATTAGTGGCAAAGCTGCCGAAGATTCTCTCATGCCAGATAATTCAGACATTTCTACCCCTAAAAATTTGGCCAACCCTTTAAAACCCTTTGGTTTAAAGTATCCATTCTCAATAAGATAGTCTAGTACTTTGGTTTTCTCATCTTTTGATAATTTACGTTTGTCTTGAGTTACAATTCTTAGATTATTAAGATCATTTAAAAGATTGTATATTTCTGCAGAAACAGCACCTTTAGGCGCTCTTAGCTGATCGTTATAAATGCTACATTTTCCCCTCATCAGCTCAATTAGGTTCAGTGGGTTCTTGTTTACAATTTCACCATTCTTTAATGCTAAATACTCAGCATTCTCATAGGTAAAATGAAATCTTTCTTGTTTGTAGCGTCTTTTTTGAACATCGTCAAAACAATTAATCATGTCATTTTTCAGTGATCCATCCACGCTTCTATAACGTCCATATGGCGTAGGAGAGAGTAGGTTCCCAGGTCCTTCCGAAAAATGACGACGGCGATTAATGATTTCTATAACGCTTTGATTAAACTTATCGTCCATTTCTTGATTGTTCAAAATAGCTTTTGTTTCGTCCAAATAGTCAGTTGTCTTAAAGACATTTTGATGGCCTCTAACGATGCCTTCATCGTTCAATTTCTTCATCTGTATTTGAACTACTGATAACCCTTTTTTTATAAGTTTGGCATGTTGTTGTAAAACCAATTTAGGACTTTCTTGATTTTTAACCTCTTCTTCAACTGTCTCTAAACTAGAGCCTCTACGCTTAGACAAGTGAATGAGTGCAGAAGCAAGTTCATCAGATGAAAGTTTCTCAGTAAGCCCTTTTTCCCTAGCAGCGTATGGATTTGAGAAAGGCACATAGTCAAGAGTTGGAATTACAGAATTGTTAAAAAGCAACTGTCTCATATCCATTACTCTTAATTTCTTTCTACTCTTAATACGTCTAGCACTTCGGAAGTTTCTTCTTTTTAGGTTATTCTCAGAGTCAGCTTCCTCGAATAACCTCACACCACTTGCGATGATTTCATTGTTATCGTCTATAATGCCCCATCCAACTGAGGTTATACCGATATCAATACCTAAAGTATATTTTTTTGCCATCTTCAATCGTTCCTCCTTAATATCTCAATTATATCATAAATTAAATAGTAGATTATAATAAAATAAAAACGCGAACATGCCTCTAAAGCACATTCGCGTTTTTCATTGTATTATTTTACTACGATATTCACAATTTTGTTCTGGATATAAATCACTTTAACAATGCTTAAGCCTTCTGTAAACTTAACGACATTAGGCGCATCTAACGCCATTTTTTTAACGATTGTTTCATTTTCATCTGGTTTAACCTTGATTCGGTCTCTTAATTTACCGTTCACTTGGATAACCACTTCAACTTCATCTAACACAAGTTTAGATTCATCAAATAAAGGCCATTCTTGATAAGCGATTGTATCTTTCTTATTAAAAACGGTTTGATAAAGTTCTTCTGTGATATGAGGGGCAATCGGATTGAGTAGTTTTAAGAACCCAATCGCTTGAGCTTTTGAAAAACACTTTTGTTTATAAACTTCATTCACGAAAATCATCATCTGTGAAATTGCCGTATTAAATGCTTGTTTCTCATAGTCTTCTGTTACTTTTTTAATGGTTTGATGGTACACAAAATCTAGCGATTCGTTTTTATCTTCAATTGGAAAATAATACATTCTCCAAACGCGGTCTAAGAAACGCTTTGCCCCATCAATGGCTTCTGTATTCCAGGGTTTATCCGCCTCTAAAGGCCCCATAAACATTTCATAAAGTCTTAGTGTATCTGATCCATATACTTCAATGACTTCATCTGGGTTTACGACATTGCCTTTTGATTTACTCATCTTTTGGTTGTCAGATCCTAAAATCATTCCTTGGTTGATAAGTTTCAAAAAAGGTTCTTTGGTACTTACCATACCTAAATCAAATAAGAATTTGTGCCAAAATCTAGAGTAGAGTAAGTGTCCAACGGCATGTTCTGCCCCACCAATATATAAATCGACTGGCAGCCATTTATCCAATTCTTTTTTAGCTTCTTCTGTATTTAGCGGAATAAATCCAACCAAAGTTTTTAATACATAGCCAATATAATACCAACTTGACCCTGCAAGTTGAGGCATGGTGTTCGATTCACGTTTGTATCTAACACCATCTTTTTCAATATTGATCCATTCATATAAATTGGCAAGTGGTGATTCCCCTGTGCCGCTTGGTTTAATATTAGTCATTTTAGGTAATTCAAGTGGGAGTTCGTCTTCTTTTAAAGTAATCACGTTATCGTCTTCATCGAATAGTACTGGAAATGGTTCTCCCCAATAACGTTGACGTGAAAACACCCAGTCTCTTAAACGATAGGTCACTTCTTTTTGACCTAATAGCGTTTGTTCAAGATGTTCAATGATGGTTTTTTTGGCTTCTTCGTTATAAAGACCATTGATAATGTCTGAGTTTATATGAACCCCATCTCCTGTGAAACAACCTTCTTCGTCATGTTCGATGACTTTGATGATGTCTAACCCATGTTTCAAGGCGAATTCATAGTCTCTTTCATCATGGGCAGGCACAGCCATTACAGCACCAGTACCATAAGAAGCTAACACATAATCCGCAATCCAAATTGGTACTTTCTTTCCATTGATTGGATTAATGGCGAATGCGCCAGTAAATACGCCTGATTTGTCTTTGTTTAAATCGCCTCGATCAAGATCAGTCTTTTGTTTGGTTTGTTCAATGTATTTTTTAACACTTTCTAGTTCATCGTCTGAAGTGATGTCTAATACCATTGGATGTTCAGGTGCTAATACCGCATAGCTTGCGCCATAAAGCGTGTCAGGTCTTGTCGTAAACACATCGAAACTTTGGTCGCTATGGGAAACTTTGAACGTAATTTTTGCCCCTATTGACTTCCCAATCCAGTTTTTTTGCATTTCTTTGATGTGATCTGGCCAATCCAATAGGTCCAAATCTTCTAGCAAGCGATCGGCATACTTAGTGATTTTCAACACCCATTGTTTCATCGCTTTTTTGGTCACCGGATAGTGTCCTCTTTCAGATACCATCATGCCATTTTTGATTTCAATTTCATCATTGGCAAGCACAGTTCCTAACCCTTCACACCAGTTAACCTCAACGTCTTTTCGTTCGGCTAATCCATGTTCAAAGAGTTTTGTAAAAATCCATTGTGTCCATTTGTAGTATTCAGAATCAGCCGTAGCAAACTCTCTATCCCAGTCAATACCGATTCCAGCTTCTTTCACCTGGCGTTTAAAGTTTTGGATGTTACGGTAAGTAAACTCTCTTGGATCGTTACCTGTTTGAAGTGCGTATTGTTCCGCTGGCAATCCAAAAGCATCCCAGCCCATTGGATGCATGACGTTAAACCCTTGCATGCGTTTAAAACGACTCATAATATCGGTCGCTGTATAAGATTCGATGTGTCCAACATGCAGGCCTTGTGCAGATGGGTAAGGAAACATGTTTAACACGTAATAAGTTGGTTTGATTTGATCATTTTCTGTTCTAAAGGTTTTATGATTATCCCAATAGGTTTGCCACTTTTTCTCAATGGCGTTAAAGTTATATTCCATATTATCACTCTTTCGTCTATTTACCATTATAAAACAAATACTAGTTTTTTAAAACTAAAACTCATAAAAAAATCCTCAATGCCATCTTTAGTCATAATGATAACTAAAATGCATGAGGATTTTTATACAATGGTTCTACTAGTGTGTCATTTTCTTTGAAGCATTTTCATGTGATATTTCACCTGCAGCAGTTAACGCCTTCTTCGTAATCAAAGGCCCAACAAGTTCATACACAAAAGTCGCAGATAAAATAACAGCTGATATTTCTTTTGCGTACTCAGGCACTATACCGGCAGCTACAATGGATAACCCAATTGCAACCCCTGCTTGAGGGATTAACCCAAACCCTAAGTATTTCTTAACATTCGGACTACCATGAGCAATTTCAGCCCCTAAATAAGCCCCAAATAATTTACCAATAACACGGCCTAAAATGTAAATGACACCAATGCCACCAACTGTTAGTAACACATCAAACTGAAGTTCAGCGCCACTAAGAACGAAAAACATAATAAATATTGGTGGTGTTATTCGGTCTGATAAATACATTAATGTGTCTAACACATCTTCAGAAGCAAGATTCGTGAAGACCGCTCCCATCATCATACACGCTAATAATGTAGATAATTCAAAGTCAGCACTTACTAGCTTAACTAGTTCTGCTGAAGAAGCCACTAAAAATATAAGTGCTAGCAATAATGAAACTCTATTGCCTCTACCCGTAAACCATCTAACCCCATAGCTTAATAAAAGTCCAGCAAGCGCGCCTGCACCTAAACTAGCAACTATTTCCACAAATGGTTTGATTACCATCCACGCAACTGAAACATCTGATTGTGAACCAATGGTTTTTGCAATTGCCACAAATAATCCAAAAAATACAATCGCAGTCGCATCATCAATCGCAACCACGCTTAATAGGTTTTCAGTCACTTCACCTTTGGCTTTGTATTGCTTAATGACCATGATGGTGGCTGCTGGTGCTGTGGCTGCAGCAATCGCAGACAATACCAGTGAAAACTTAAGATCAAACCCGAATGATATTAATAACACAAAAACGATGATGATCGCAAAAAACGATTCTAGTGCTGCAATCACAATCGGCAATTTTCCCACGCGTTTGAAATAGGATAACTGAAATTCAGTCCCAATCGAAAACGCAATAAACCCTAATGCAATTTGAGAAATTGAATGTAATTCATGATAGGCAGTTTCAGGAATGACATGATACCCCGTTAGACTAATCAAAGGCCCAATAAAAAGCCCACCTAGTAAATAACCCGTAACATTAGGTAGGTTGAACTTTTTAGCGAGTTTACCGAACAACAAGCCTGTTAACAGTAATACCGAAAGATAGAATAAAATCATTTAGTCTTAAACCCTCTTAAGTAATCCACAGGAATCGTGAATAAAATGCCTGTATTCGGTTCATCGATGCTGCCTACTACTCTTTCGATTACCGTTTCAATCTTAGATACATTTTCTTCTTTAGTCACCATCATAATGGTTTTGTTTTCTTTCTTATTTTCCCTCAACATATTTCTGAGTGAACCAAATATGTTTGATAACGACTCATCGTTGGAATTCACAAGTGATGAAGCCATACCGGATGAATTCATAACCGTCGCACCGGTTAAGTGTTCATCAGCTAGTTCTTTTAATAAACGGTCAAGTTTATCTGTTTTGTTTAATATAAACACTAATAATTTCAAAAAAAACACCTCTTTCGTTGTTATTATACGCCTGATACGATATCATTTCAAACAAATCTTAAAAGAAAGCACTTACGAAAAAAAAAGGACAACTTTTGTCCTATTTTGCTTGTGACTCGATGTATTTCACTAAATCTCCAACGGTCTTTAAATTTTGTGCAGCTTCATCTGAAATGGAAATATCAAACTCATCTTCTATGTTCATAATTAATTCAACTGCATCTAAAGAATCAGCACCTAAATCCTCTTGTAAGCGAGCTTCCATAGAGATTTTTGATTCTTCAACTTTTAACTCATTTAAAATCATTTTTTTTACTCTTTCGAAAATCATAACGATTCCCTCCCTTTAGTAGTCATATGTAATTGTAAACCATACATTCATTTTTGTCAATGAATTACAGCCAGTTTAATTTGAATATCAAAGAAAAAACATATTCTTCTTAACTGGCGTAAAATGGATATATAAAATGAACGCTTAACAAAGGCAATATAAAGACATATCAAGATATTAATACATATTTTATTACCATTAAAAATAATTTTATGCATAAATATACATTTTACAAAAGGCAATAACATGCGAGGGATAACGCACTTTCAGGACTGATGAATGTCATCTTTAATACCCTAAGTTAGGCTGTCATCAATCGACCGCTTCATTATAGGTGACTAATTTCTCAATCCCGTAGCCTTTTATTCGTATCGCGTCGATAACCCCGTCTTCATCTAATTAATCATAAAACAGTTTACAGATCATCGTTGAAAGATTGATATCAACCTTGATTGCCCCATATTCAATACCTATCTGTTCAATTGTATTTAAGCAAGCCCCACAATGGAGTCCCTGTATTTTCGTAACCAATACATTCATCTTTATACCTTCTTAAAATAGTTTAAAAATGCCTGTTACATCTTTATTCAATAGTTTGATTAACCCATTCACTTTTTTAAACGTGAATTTATCATTTGAGAATAATGGAATCGCTCTTAGAGGCATAGATTCAAATTGTTCAATCATCATTTTACTCGTAACTTCGCTTGCGTGAGCTTTTTTGATTTCTTTCACACCACTTTTATGGATGATTCTACCTATGAATGTGTGTTTGATATCACCAATTGTCGAATTAGAATCAATTTTGTGATGGATTGGATTTTCTTTAGGAGGCAATTCCCCAAATATAGATTCAAAATCGTGTGTGGCAATGTAGCGTTCTAAGGTATCGTAAATGGAAGCTGGTTGAGGGTCGATGATATCTCCAAATACAGAAATTGTTTCAAATAACTTGAAGTCTCTGGATGAAGATCCGATTTTGATCATAAATTCACCTTGATGAACTCTGAAATCGTCGATATCCACGTCATAATAATTAAAATCTTCACAATCTAACGTCAATTCTACTTTTGTTTTTTCCTTTGCTTTTAAATAGACTTTCTTGAACTGTTTGAGTTCTTGTGAGGGACGATGTACTAAGTTTTCTAAGTCGCTGACATAGACCTGAACGACTTCTTTACCATCTATCAAAGAAGTGTTTTCCATGTCAAAAGATAACTTGATATGGTCTTTTTTATGGAGAGTCTTCTTAGAAACAATCAGATTGGAATACTCAAATGTACTATAACTTAACCCATGTCCAAATGGATAGTTCACCATCAATCCCTTTTTATCGAAGTATCGGTAACCAACATATATGGATTCCGCATAATAAACTGCGTTTGTACCACCAGGAAAAAAAGGCGTACTTGAACAGTCATCTAGCTTAATAGGATATGTTTCAGCAAGTTTTCCTGATGGATTGACACTGCCATATAAAATATCAAATATGGCTTCAGCACCGGCTTCACCAGGTAAATAAGCGTTTAAGATTCCTTTTACCTTGTCTTTGTAAGGCATCAACGTTGGTGCGCCACCTTGTAAGACGACAATCACTTGATCTGTTTTTTCACAAATTAAGTCAATAAGTTCTAACTGAACATGTGGAATATTTAGATGTGTCCTATCAAACCCTTCTGACTCAAAACTTTCAGGCAATCCGATTAGAAGAACCACTTTTGCATTCGTTGGAATGCCTTTTTTAACTTCTTCGAAACCCAATCTATCTTCAGGATCTTCAAGATTATATCCATCAAAGTAGGTAAATGCTTTTTTATTCGCACTAAAAACATCATAGAGACTTGAAGGATTAATCGGATTTACCTGACTCGAACCAGCCCCCTGAATGCGTGGACGCTTCCCAAAAGCACCGACTAAGAAGATTTCTTCATCCTGTTTTAGTGGCAGTACATCATCATTTTTAAGTAAAACGATAGATTCAGAAGCAATTTCTTTAGCAAGTAGATGATTATCAACTTTATCCAATGTTTTAGGTGTTGAAGCTTTATCTAGTAACCAAAGAATGGGTTTTACTGCTCTATCAAGTTCAAAGTCTTTGATTTCATGGTCATGATAGGCTTTCGATAATATCTTGTTCTTTGAACCAGGCATTTCTAGATTCAGTCCCGACTTGAAGGATTTAACTCTATCATTCATTGCGCCCCAATCTGTAATAAAGGCACCTTTAAAATCAAATCTATTGCGTGCTATGGCTTGTAAAAACAGTTTTGACTCTGCAACATATGAGCCATTAACCTTATTATAAGAAGTCATCAATGCCCATGGTTTGGCTTTAAGTGCTTCTTCAAAGCCCTTCAAATAGAGTTCATACAAAGCGCGTTTATCAATAATTGTATTTATGGTCATTCGGTTTTTTTCTTGATTATTGGCTAAATAATGTTTTAAACAAGCCCCCACATTTTTAGATTGCAAGCCTTCAATGTATGATCTTGCTAGTCTACCTGAGACAAGAGGGTCTTCAGAAAAATATTCAAAGTTTCTTCCACAAAGCGGGTTTCTTTTGATATTAATCCCTGGACCTAAAACCATTGAAACATTTCGTTCAATGGCTTCATTGGCTATTCCAACCCCCATTTTATAAAGAAGCGCTTCGTCAAAAGAACATGCAACTAAAGAAGCAGTTGGAAAACAAGTCGCTTTTTCGCTATTTGACATATCTATTGGGTTTTCACTCATAGGTTTTCTAATCCCATGAGGTCCATCTGCCATCCTAAATCTAGAAAACCCTAACTTTTGAATGTGTTTGATGTGCCACATGCCATCCCCTGAAAGCAAGGCTATTTTTTCTTTAACAGTTAATTTTAATAAGTAATCGTCTAAGTTCATGATTTCACCTCGTCATTTGTATCTATGATCCGTAACAGTTCTTTGATAAATACGGATGTAAAAGCTTCATCTTTGAATGTTTCAATTTGACTATCTGAGTCTTGGTTAGTGATTGAAATGAACAATGGCATGCAAAAAGATGAAAACATAATCATATAACGCGCAAATATCGTCGTTTTGTCTTGGTTAGCGTTTGCTAACTTGATTTCATTAAAAATCATCCTTGTAAAAGCATTATCTGTAAAAAAAGTGTCAATCAAGAGATTACTAGAGGATTGTTGTGCATCTTGATTAATAAACAGGTAATATAGTAACCCGATGTTTTCAAGTGCATAACTATAGGTGAATTTGATCATTTCTTCAATAAGTTCTACCTTTGGTTTATCTTTATTTGCCTTGAGAATATCAGTGATACGTTCTTTTAATTCTTCAATAACCTCTGTTGCAACCAGTTGAATGAGCGTATCTTTCGATCCAAAGTGATAATTCACTGAAGCAATATTGATGTAGCATTTTTCAGCAATATCTTTAATGGTTACCGTTTTTCTTGATTGTAGTAAAGACCTAGTCTCTGCGATGATTCTTTTTTTGAGCTCTTGATTTTTCATGTTGCCTCCAAAAAATAGGATTTTAAATTATGTTTAAAACGACATTTCATATCTTATTTATATCACAAACAGTCTATAATTTAAATAGGCATTTAAAATATTCATTTACAAAAACAGAAAGAAGGCAAATCATGAACTATTTTATAACAAAAAAGGGTAGAATTATCACAATATCTGTCACTTTATTATTGGTCATCATTAGTACGATATCCGCTTTTTTTGTGAAAACCAATTATGATATGACGAAGTACTTGGACGTTAATTCCAATACCTATCAAGGCATTCAACTCATGCAAGACCATTTTGGTGAAATCAGCCAAGCTGAAGTAATGGCTACTGGTGACATAGCGGACGCCATTGAATTTAAAACCTACATCAAAACGCTTGATTACGTTCAAACTGCCGTTTTTATAGATGATTATGTCGATCTTTCTTTGGTCCCTATTGAATTTGTTCCTGAAGACATTAAAGCGAATTTTATTCAAGATGAAAACTATAAAATCTTAGTTACTTTCAGCCTCAACGCTTATGATACTAGAATTGATGAGACTTTAATTTCAATCGAAACCTATGGTGATGTATACCTTCGAGGCGAGATAATTGATAATCAACATGCAAGAGAGGTTGCGAATAGTCAACTTATTGTGATTATGGCAATCATTGTGCCCGTTTGTATTTTAGTCTTGGTGTTATTTACCGCATCATTGATTGAAGTCCTCATTGTCTTAGTTGTACTTGGGGTAGGTATTCTACTGAACCTCGGAACGAATCTTTTCATAGGTGAGGTATCGTTTATTACGATGACGATGGCGATGGCATTGCAGCTTGCCATGTCATTTGACTATTCATTGTTCTTTTTACATCGACTACATGAGTATGAAGACCTTGGAAAAGAGGCTTCCATTAAGAAAGCCTTGAAGTTGTCATTTAAATCGATTACGGCCTCTAGTTTAACCACTATTTTTGGGTTTATTGCATTAATGTTCATGCAATATAAGATAGGTTTGGACATCGGTTTGGTATTGTCTAAAGGGATTTTATTTTCATACCTTTCAGTCATTCTTGTGATGCCAGTTTTGGTTTATGTGTTATTTCCCTTGTTACTTAAGACGAAACATAAAGTGCTATTACCCAAGTTTAAAGGACTTGCTAAATGGATAGAAAAAAGAAAACTGATACTAGGTATTTTCTTCTTGTTATTTGTGATTGGTGGTTTATTGTTACAAAGCGAGACGGCCTATAGTTATCAAACTCATACCTCAAGTCCTGGTTCAAGAGTTTACGATGACAATGAGATCATTACACAAAAGTTTGGACCAAATAACCCCTATATCATTTTATTCAAAGATTCCACAGTATCAAAGGATTTATCGTTGATCAGTGATTTGAGTCAAATGCCAGAAGTATTGTCTATCCAAGCGTTGGTAACGACAGTCGATCCTAACACGCCAAGAGAGCTAATCCCAAGTTCTGTTATAAAGCCCTTTATCCAAGGCGACTACTCTAGAATCATTTTAAATCTATCACTGGTAGAAGAAAATTCCGCTTATTACGAGTTGGATACTAAAATACGAGAAACCGCAAAGACCTATTATACAGAAGCATACTACATTGGTTTGATGCCATCCACCTCTGACATAAGGACGATGGTATTAGAGGATTCATTATTGATTATGATGTTATCCATCGTATTGGTTGGTTTGGTAGTTGGCCTTGTATTCAAATCTCTGTTTTTGCCTATTTTATTACTAATCATCATCGAATCTTCGATTTGGATGAATGTAGGGCTAAACAGTTTAACAGACTCCAAAGTATTATTCATTGGGTATTTAATTGTGATGTCAATCCAATTGGGCGCAACCATCGATTATGCCGTATTGATGAGTTCACGCTACATCGAAAACAGAACCTCACTAAGTAAAAAAGACGCATTAATTGAAGCCATTTCAAAGTCTTTACCAACGATTTTAATCTCGGCCATTATTCTATCTCTTGCCGGATTCGTTGAATACCTAGTTTCTGATATGGAAGCCATTAAAGCAATTGGGTTACTGCTAAGTAGAGGCACAATTTTCGCCTTCTTAGTGACCTTATTGTTCTTACCTCCTTATCTTTATTACGGTGATCGGTTATTCATAAAACGTAAATAAAAAAATAAAAGCCTTCAATTGAAGGCTTTATAATTTACTAGCTTTTGCTTTTTGAATGTTTTCAATCAATTCTTTTTCCGCTAAGCCAAAATCGGTTTGGCGTTTTCTGTTTTCTTCTAGACGCTCTTTACGAACCGTCAACAAGTGTTCCATTGCCGATGATTCCGTAAAACCGATGTGTGCTTCTTGCGCAATGACATTACATGTCTCATCTCTAAACTCAACCACACCATTTAGAATCACTGTCACTAAAGATTCGTCGCTTTTAACCATTTTCACATAGCCTTTATCTATCGTAGATATGATAGGTAAATGCCTATTCATTATGGCGTATTGTCCGTTTGATTTGGACGACACGACAACATAATCTACTTCTTCATCGTAAAGTTTTCCTTGCGGCGTAACCACTATTATTTTCATAGATTCACCTTAAAGCTTTTTAGCTTTTTCAATGACATCTTCAATGCTACCGACTAAGCGGAATGCTTCTTCTGGTAGATCGTCGTGTTTGCCTTCTAAGATTTCTTTAAAACCTCTAACTGTGTCTGAGACCTTAATATAAGTCCCTGGCTGACCAGTAAACTGTTCTGCCACATGCAGGTTTTGGCTTAAAAAAAGTCTGATTCTTCTTGCGCGATGTACAATGATTTTATCGTCTTCTGATAGTTCATCCATCCCCAAAATCGCAATAATGTCTAACAATTCATTATAGCGTTGAATGGTCTTTTGAACATCTCTAGCCACGCGGTAGTGTTCTTCACCTACAATTTCAACTGATAGTGCTCTAGAGGTTGAGGCCAGTGGATCTACCGCTGGGTAAATCCCTTCTTCTGCTATCTTCCTTGATAAATTGGTAGTAGCATCTAAGTGTGTAAAAGTGGTAGCAGGTGCTGGGTCAGTATAGTCGTCTGCAGGGACGTAAACCGCTTGGATTGAGGTAATAGACCCTTCTTTTGTAGAGGTAATACGTTCTTGTAGTTTGCCCATTTCAGTCGCAAGTGTTGGTTGGTAACCGACTGCACTTGGCATACGTCCTAATAAGGCACTTACTTCAGACCCTGCTTGAGTAAATCTAAAGATATTATCGATGAATAACAATACATCTTGTTTTTCTTTGTCTCTAAAATATTCTGCCATTGTAAGCCCTGTTAGACCCACACGCATACGTGCACCTGGTGGTTCATTCATTTGTCCAAAGACCATCGCAGTTTTATTGATAACGCCACTTTCGGTCATTTCCCAAAATAGATCGTTGCCTTCTCTTGTACGTTCACCAACACCGGCAAATACTGAAATTCCGCCGTGTTCTTGAGCAATGTTATGAATTAATTCTTGAATTAATACCGTTTTACCAACGCCGGCTCCACCGAATAATCCGATTTTACCGCCTTTGATATAAGGCGCTAATAAGTCCACGACTTTAATCCCGGTTTCTAGAATTTCCACTTCGCTAGATAATTCATCTAGTTTTGGTGCGGTTCTATGAATTGGACTTCGGTGAACACTAGGACTTAATGGTTCTTTTTGATCGATAGGTTCTCCTAAAACATTAAAAATACGACCTAAGGTTTCTTTTCCGACTGGCACAGAAATGGGTTTACCCGTATTCATTACAGCCATTCCACGTGCTACACCATCGGTAGAATCCATCGCAATGGTTCTAACAACGTTATTGCCTAAATGGAGGGAAACTTCTAAAGTCAATTTAATGGTTACACCTGAACTACTTAAATCATTAATAATTAAGGCATGGTTAATCTCTGGTAAATTCGATTCGAATTCAACATCGATGACTGGTCCCATGACTTGAACAACTTTACCTTTGTTCATTTTTTTCCTCCTTTAGTTAACTGCATTGGCTCCGCCAATGATGTCTGTTAACTCGATTGTAATCGCCTGTTGACGTGCGCGATTGTAGTGAAGTTCTAAAGCTCTAATAATATCTTTAGCATTATCGGTTGCAGAACGCATCGCGGTCATACGTGAAGCATGTTCGCTTGCTTTAGCTTCTAATATATACCCATAAAGTTGATTTTCAACAAACATTGGCAACAAGTGATTAATGATTTCATTCTGACTAGGCTCATAAAGATATGAAACGTTTGAGCTTGGTTCTTCTTTTTCATCAAAAACAATTGGCAACAAGGTTTTCTCTTCTACAGTTTGTGTGATGGTATTGATAAATCTGTTGTAATATACAACAATTCTATCAATTTCTTTTTGGGTATAAAGGTTTATGAAAGTCTGTGTAATTTCTACAAAATCCACGAATTGAATGTCATCTCTGACATGAATAGGTTTGTCATTGATTAAGTCATATTTATTTCTTCTTGCGAAATTATACGCCTTTTGTCCAATTGCGGCTACCACAAATTTATGTGGACCTTTTGTTTGTATGGACTGTTGAAACTTTCGAAACAAGTTCGCATTATGGGGGCCTGCAAGGCCTCTATCAGATGAAATCAATAGATAACAAATCATATTTTCGTTACGTTTAGTAAGCATTGGATGTGTGACATCACTAGTGGACAGTAATCCATCAATGATGTGGTTCATTCGTTTCAAAAGTGGACGATAGCTGACGATCGCACGTTCTGCTTTTTTTAACTTCGAAGCAGATACCATATACATCGCATTGGTAATCTGAGATGTTTTTTTAGTAGCAGTTATTCGTCCTTTTATGTCTCTCATGGATGCCATAATAAAGGCCTAGGCAAATTGTAGCTTATAGCGATTAACTAAAGCTGCAACTTTACTTTCTTCTGGCAATACTTTGGTTTTACGTAGTTCTTCCATGATCAATGACCCTTCGCCATCATGATGGAAGAATTCAATCAAACCTTGTTCAAACCTTCTAATATCATCCAATTTTATGCTGTCTAAAAAGCCTCTTGTAAGGGCAAAGATTGAAAGCACTTGGTCTTCAACCTCCATGGTTTGATGAAGCCCTTGTTTAAGGATTTCAACGGTTCTTTTCCCACGTTCAAGTCTGGCTTTAGTTGCATCATCAAGGTCACTACCAAACTGAGTGAACGCTTCTAATTCTCTAAAAGAAGCTAAATCTAGTCTAAGGGTTCCTGATACCTTCTTGATGGCTTTAATCTGTGCAGACCCACCAACACGGCTTACTGATAACCCTGCATTAATTGCTGGTCTGACGCCGCTATGGAATAAGTCTGATTGTAAGAATATTTGCCCATCTGTAATACTGATAACGTTGGTTGGAATGTATGCCGATATATCACCAGCTTGCGTTTCAATGATCGGCAATGCAGTGATGGAACCACCACCTAAAGCATCGCTTAATCTAGCGGCTCTTTCAAGTAATCTCGAATGTAAATAGAATACATCCCCTGGAAATGCTTCACGTCCTGGTGGTCTTCTAAGTAGTAAAGAGAGTTCACGGTAAGCAATCGCATGTTTGGTCAAATCGTCATAAACAATTAAAACATCTTTGCCGGCAAACATGAATTCCTCTGCCATGGTCACGCCACTATAAGGCGCTAAATATAACAATGGAGATGGTTCACTCGCTGAGGCACTCACAATAATTGAGTAATCCATCGCACCATGATTTTTCAATGTTTCAAATAGTGCAGCTACGGTTGATTCTTTTTGACCGATGGCTACATAAATACAGATGACATCTTTACCTTTTTGATTAATGATTGTATCAACGGCTAAAGTCGTTTTTCCCGTTTGTCTGTCACCAATAATCAGTTCTCTTTGCCCTCTACCAATAGGCACTAAGGCATCTAAAACTTTAATACCTGTTTGCATAGGTACATTAACGGCTTTACGTTCCATCACACCTGTTGCTTTACGTTCAATGGTTCTTGTACGCTTAGTGTCAATGCTTCCAAGTCCGTCAATAGGTTGTCCAAGTGGATTCACCACACGGCCAATTAATGCTTCTCCAACAGGCACTTCTAGAATTCTACCGGTTGTTCTTACGGTATCTCCTTCTTTAATGGCTGTGGATTCACTTAAAAGAATGGCTCCAACGTAATCTTTCTCAAGATTTAACACTTGTCCATAAACATCATTTGGAAACACTAATAATTCTCCACTCATGGCATTGTCTAGTCCGTGAACTAACGCAATCCCATCCCCAACACTAATCACAGTCCCTACGTGGTCTGTTTTTATGTCATTTTGATACTTTTTGATTTGTTCTATGATCAAAGAACTAATTTCAACTGGGTTTATTTTGCTCATTACTTCACCTCACTATGCCTTTAAGGATTCACTTAAAGACTTGATAAATTGATTGATGGTGTTATCTATTACACTGCCTTCATAGGCAATCTTTAACCCACCAACAATTTTTGGATCAATTTTTGTTTCTATGATAATACGTCTCTTATGCTTGTTTTGTAGCGCTAATTCAATCTGTTTCAACTGTTTGTCCTTAAGTTGTTTTTGTGATGTAACAACCACTCTTAAGACATGTTGTTTATGGTCGATTAATCGCTTGTAGCTTTCTAAAACTTCTTCAACAATATCCATTCTGTTTTTATCTATTAATACAAATAAAAAGTGAATAAATAGAGAATCAAGTTTTAAAGATTCCAATAGTGTTTTTTTGGACTCTTTGCTCACTTTTGGATGTAACATTATCTCTTTAAGGTCATTTTGATAAATGGGTAAAAACGATTCAAAAAGTTCTAACACTTCAAACTCTTTCTTATTTTCACAAGCCAAAAAATACAATGCTTCGGCATATTGAAGACTTAAACCGGTCATACCTCAACCTCTTTAGTCGCCTTATCTATCCATGCATTATATTTCTTTTCATCCATTTCTTCTGAAATGACTTTTTCTGTTAGTGCTTTAGCCACTGTAATGATCTCTTTTTTAATTTGATTTTGAGCCTTGATTAGGTCTTGTTCAATCTCTTTTTCAGCTTCTTTTTTAATTCTTAGGGCATCTTCTTTCGCTTTAGAAACAATGCTTTCACGTTCTTTTTCAGCACTTTTCTTAGCAGCTTCTAAAGACACTGCAACTGTTTTTTTAAGAGTCGTGATTTCTGTTTCTGTATCTTCTTTGATTTGTAAAGCTTCGTTTTTCATTAACTCAGCTGCTGCCATTTCATCTTCCATTAAAGCTTTACGCTTTTCGATAAAGGTTGTCACATTACTCCAAAAATACTTTTTAACCACAATAAACAGCAAAATGGTCCCGCCCACTTGAATGATGATTTCTTCTAAGCCAACACCAAATAGAAGTCCCAAAGATTCATTAACAAAGGCACTTAGTTTTTCAGCAAGCGTCATAGGCTTACCTCCTTAAAATACTTTTTTATGCAACAAATATTAAAATGATTGCAACAACAAGTCCATAAATCCCTGTTGTTTCAGCCAGTGCATCCCCCAACAGAAGTGTTGAACGGATTTCATTGACTGCTTCTGGTTGTCTACCAACTGCTTCTACCGCTTTACCAGCGGCAAATCCTTGGCCAATAGAGGCTCCGATCCCTGTGAATACTGCTAATCCTGCGCCAAGATACGCCATGGCTTGTACAAAAAACGTGTTAAACTCCATATTATAATTCCTCCTATTATTTTTATTTTTAATCTTCAACAGCTAAACTGAGGAAGATCATGAACAAATTCAAAAATACATATGCCTGAATGGCTCCAAAAAATATATCAAATACTGGGTGTAAGATAAATGCCCCAGCAATAATGCCGAAATAAGATGTAAAACTATAAATCAATATCGCTAGGATAGACCCACTCATTAAGTTACCAAACAAACGCATCCCCATAGAAAATGGTGTCGCAAACTCCCCAATCAAGTTAATGGGAAGAAAAATTGGATTAGGCGATAAAAACTCTTTGATACGTTTTTTGGGTCTTTTAATCACCATCGCAGATGCTTGTATTGTGAAAAACACAATGATACTAATGCTAATCGCAATGTTTAGATTAGACAAAGGTGCAGTCAATCCAAATAAGCTAACTGTATTCGCTACCAGCAAGTACATAAATAACGTCACAATCAATGCTGCAAATTTATTAAAATGTTTCGGAAACATCGGTTTAATCATGTTATTCAAGGTTTGAACAAAAACAACTGATATGAAAGCGATGCCTTTAGGTGTTTTCTTTGGGTCAAGCTTCTTGACCTTGAGTCCTGCAATAATGCTGAAAACAATCAAAAACAAGATGACGATGATACTGCCCTTCATTGCAGAAGATAGTTCACTATAAAATGCGATCATGATTTACCTCCTTTAAAACTCTTAAATAGGCCCACAGCATAAAAAGCAATTTTAAATGTAAGTAAGCCATAAAGTGTTCCAAATATATTAAGTGTATCAAGATAATAAGACAATGCCAATAAAATTCCATATAAAAGGTATCTTATTAAGTATGACACACTAAACACTGGATTTGCTCTTTGAGTCAAGAAAAGCTTTTTGTTTTGTTTTGCTAACTGACTCATGCCCCACATGATTGCGGCACCACCAAGAATGATAGAAAGTGCAACTGCTTTGTCAAATATAAAATATCCGGCAACTGTACTGACTATAATTAGGAAAAGTGTATATTTAAAGTTTTGATTAAACTCTTGTATTTTATTCATTTAAGACTTACTCCTTTTTGTACGTTTGTACAAATTAAATATGCTAGAAAATATCCCTAATAATGCAAAAACAACTGTGAAAATAGGCGTAGTCTTTAGCCATTGATCAAGGACATATCCCAATAGAATTAACCCAAGTAAAACAAAGAATAATTCATAAAAAAACGAGATAATTAAGTTGTATTCTTTCACAAATTGGACAATTTGTTGTCTTTTATCAGGTTTCTTTGGTTCCATAATATCCCTTCATCGTATTTTCATCTTAAATACCCATGAAAATAGTATAACAAATATTGAGCTTATAGACAAACATTATCTATAGATAATCCACCATTTCAATTGATTATTAGATAAATCTTCCTGTCCTAAATCGTTCAATTGTTAAAGAAACGGGTTTATTGGCCATTTTTTGTCTAAAAGCTTTGATGATTTCTTTGGTTTGTTTTGCATTTTCTGTTGTGAAATCTAATCGAAATGTTTTAACGTTTGCCTTTCTCAGTGAATCGATATGAGCCATCAGATTAATGGGCATAACATCCATCACACGCATGTTACAATTACCATCATTAAGTAAGGCATAAGTGCCGTTGTTTTGGTCCTTTAAGGCATATTGGTCTTTAAAACACAAGTTACAATTAGGTTTATACGAAAAGGTTTTAGCAACCGGACAATACTTCGATATCATCAAGTCTTTTTTCCCGTAAACCACCATTTCTAAATTAGGTCTTTCTTTAAATGTATCTAAGTACCGATCAGAAAACTGTTCAATCAAACTTTGATCCAGTTCACTGGACAAAGTGATTCTTTCGACATGACTTTGTGATAAAAGCGCTGCTGTGTATATATTTGTCACATTTAAAAACTCTTCTGCATAAAGGTTATGACCATGATCATTATGGATGAGGGTTCCTATTTCATTGATTACAGAAGGCTCTGTTATCTTGTGATCTTTTTCATTATCAATGATACGTTTTTTGACCGGTATCAACCCTTCATAATTAAAATCGCTTACGTCGATAATATCATCATAATAGATGGTTTCAACAGATGATTCTATCGCTGATTTGAGTTGTTCTTTAGTGTGAACTTTAACAATCATTCTTTCTTTCTCGTCGAACTGAAATCCATTTAAAAATTCTTTGGTTTCTATTAGGCGTTTTTCTCGAGTAGTTTGGCTAATGATAAGTGCGCTTATCATTTGTTTTCTTAAGTCTGTTAACACTTTTTTTGGCACAAATGAAACTCGATCTGTAAACACATGTAACGCTTGAAAATAAAAAGGCGTTTCACCTAGTTTAAAACTATCTGTGATCATCGTTTCATCTGAAGGATGTGACAGTGCTTGAGCAATCAATTCTTTAGATTCAAAATAAAAGGGTTGACCATTTAACGTAAGCGACAGTTCTAATGGTTTACCCACAAATGCTTTAATAAAGCCTTTTAAAGGGATTAGTTTATAATAAGGGTTTAAATAGATTTGAAGGCTTTTTTCAAGTGAACTATCTGTGGTTTTATGTAGTTTTGAACCTGGTATAACGGTTTGTTTTACTTCAAGCTTAATGACTTGTCCACTAAAGGCTTCTTTGATGATTTCACCTTTACTGTTTTCCATATAGGTGACGTCATTACCATAATCTACATCTCCTACCACTCTAAACCCATCGCCATTTTTAAGTGGTTCAACAAGTCTAACTGTAGCAAGCCCTTTGTGATAAGACAGTATGTCCCCAGCAATGATGCCAATATGATTGGGTCTGAAATCGTTATTGATGTCTTTTGGCACTTCTTTAAACATATAGCCTTTTGTATAATCTCTATTAAACACTCGCTTTAGCTTATCAATTTCTGATTTGACATCGATTTTTTTATGTTCAATATAAGCATCCATTGCGCTGCGATATGACTTAACTGTTTGAATGACGTATTCTGCCTTTCGCATTCTGCCTTCTATTTTAAAGGAGTCAATGCCTGCATCGATGAGGTCATTGATATACTCAATGGTCATTAAGTCTTTCGCGCTCATTAAATAAGATGCTTCACTGATAACTTCATTGTTTTTTAGAAGTTGATAAGGCAATCGACAGTTATAAGAACACATCCCGCGATTCCCACTTCTTTGATTTAAAATGGATGAAATAAGACAATTGCCTGAGTATGAGACACAAAGTGCCCCATGAATAAATACTTCCAGTTCAATATCTACTTCTTTTTTTATTTTTTTGATCATGTCCAAAGAGGTTTCTCTTGCTAGAATCACTCTTTTGACCCCTAACGATTTTAAGTATTTAACCTGAGATACATGATGCACATTGACTTGTGTTGAAGCATGAATGGGGGTATTTGGATATCTTTCACAAAAAAGTTTAATTAACCCCAAATCTTGAACAATTAACGCATCAATATGATTTTTAACCAATTGATCTGTATAGGCCAAAACATCTTTAATTTCAGTATCGAACATAAGGGTATTTACGACCATAAAAACCGAGACACCTCTGATGTGGGCATACTCGATGGCTTCGATTAAATCCTGTTCACTGAAGTTTTCCGCAAAAGCTCTTGCCCCATATTTATGGCCAGCCATAAATATCGCATTAGCCCCTGCATTAATGGCACCGATGAAAGCTGTTTTTGTCCCAGCTGGTGCTAACAATTCTACTTTATGCATCCTATCCCTCTAATCCGCTAAAATTATATCATTATTACCAGAAGAAATACACGATATTTTCATAAAAACTATTTCATTATTAAAAAAGTTTTGTTATAGTTTAATTAAAGATGAACAGGAGTCTAACACCATGAAAGATCTATCCTTATTGAAAACCCATTTATATGCACATCGAGGACTACACAACGCCTCAATAGGTATTTATGAAAACACTTTGGCCGCCTTTGATGAAGCCATCAAACACGGATTTGGTATCGAGCTTGACACAAACATCTTAAAAGATGGTACTGTGGTTGTTTTCCATGATAAAAACCTCAAACGACTTTGTAACGTCGATGTAACATTAAAAGACGTTACTTATGATAGCATCAAAGACATTAAAATCATGAATACCAATGAAACCATTCATACTTTACAAGAAGTTCTAGATTATATTGATGGAAAAGTGCCCTTGATGATTGAAATCAAACCATTTGGCGACAAGACTTTACATGCGAAAACGGTCTATGAATTGATTAAGAACCAACAAAAATCTATTATGATTCAATCGTATAACCCCTATATTGTTTTATGGTATAAAAGAAATGCTAACACCATCATAAGAGGTCAAATCAGCGAGTTTTTCAAAGACTCTAATTTCTCTTTTTTAACCAGATGGATTATGAAAACCTTAATAACAAACAAACTAACAAAACCCGATTTTGTCAATTACGGATTGAAAGATATCCCTAATAAATACGTGGATAAACAAAAGAAAAAAGGCGTCAGAATCATTGCTTACGCAGCCAAGAATCAAGAATCGCTAGATTTTATGTTAGAACACTGCGACAACGCAGTGTTTGAAGGTTTCATTCCAAATAAAACGATCATTTAACGTCTACATAAAAGCCGGGACTCATTTAGAAGTCCCGGCTTTTATGTGGTTTGTTTCAATTTGTGTATGCTTAATACCAAAAGTAAAAGAAAATCAAGTGTCATGATATGAATAAAGGAATCGGATTGAAACCATTGAAAGTATGTTTGAACATCTCCAAAAATAAAGCCATACGCCAGTATGATTAAAAAAACCATTAAAAATAACCCATCGATTGTTTTAAAAGATTTCTTGTAGGGTTTTTCAACATGTGAATGAAAAAAGAAAGGGGTTAAAGCATACGCCCCAATGAAAAATGAGGTTACTAGATAAAGATAGTCTTTTTTAGCTAATTGATATTGGCGGCTTAAAGAAACGAAAAACCAAAGCGGAAACAAGCCCATTAGACTAAATAAAGCCAGAACAATTGGATCAGCTTTTAAAGTAATGCTTTCTACTATTTGATTTTCATTACCAAAGAAAAAAACTAGGTGAACCATTGTATAAAGGATAAAACAACCATAAAGCACCTTCAATTTCATAATACCACCTCTTATTAATAGTATAGCCTAGTTTTGATAAGCGCCTTTCACTTTTACTTAAAAAAAGTGTCTTAACCGATTATTCGCGGTTAAGACACAGCTTCGTTTTAATATTAATGCTTAATCCATATCTACATCGAAATTTTCAAGCAAAGACTTCTTCTCAGGTTTCGCATCGCCATGTTTCACAAATAGCATCGTAATAAAAGCGATTGAAACGAAAAATGCTGCGTATGGAAACAAAACTCTAGTTTTCAAGAAACTATTGGTCATTAACCAACCAGCTAAAATAGGGGTTAATATTTGAGCAGCCATACTAAAGGTATAATAATAGCCTGTATATTTCCCTACATCTGAGCCTTTAGAAAGTTCAACAACCATTGGATAAGAGTTCACATTGATAGAGGCCCATGCGATACCAGTCAATCCTAAAACCACATACAATAACATGCTTGTTTCTGGCTTTAAAAAGTATACATAACCAAAAGAAATCATCAGCAGTAATACTCCAAACAAAATCGTTTTTTTACGTCCTATTCTTAATGATAGAATCCCAATTGGAATAAATCCGACAATGGCTGTTGCTTGTGCAATCAGCAACGGTGTAGAATAGCCCATTTGTAGAATTTTTGGGGCATAATTGGATAAATAAGTGGTGACAGCATTGTACCCCATGAACCATAAGAATACTGAAATCAGGATTAAGAATAACGACCTTCTTTTTGCTTTATCTAAAACATCGTGAGAAATGACTTCCTCTTCGTCCTTAACATCATAGTTTTTCTCGAGTTGAAGACGTTCAGATACTAATTTAGGCTCGTTTACTTTCCATAAGAAAACACCTAATGTGATGATCATTACAATCGAAACAAAAATAAATGCAGGTGCATAATTCACCATCGAGTGCTTATCTAACCCAAACAGTTTTAACATAATGATTGCAGATATCCCTCCGACTGCACCCATTAGATTAATGACAGCATTCGCCTTACTTCTAAGCTGTTTAGTCGTGACATCTGGCATCAACGAAACTGCGGGTGACCTGAATGTTGACATCGCCAAAAGCGTTAAAAATAACATGCCCATAAATACAATAAACACAAAAGGAGAATTCATAGTGACTTCAAATGCGATTGAGGACAAATAGGCATAGTAAATATCTCTTGCGTTATAATAATTTTCAAGCGTTAATACGGTCGTGTTATCAGGATCATCAATCAAGTCTTTGAGGTTTGAAAGGTCTTTTCCTTCTAACAAAGTTTCATTATAAAGTGCTTCCCAGGATTCAACTGGTGTATCCGCACTAAAGCCTTCGATCACTTCATGCTTTTCATAAAGGTTCGTTTCTACTTCTAGTTTCTTCAGTTGAATATTGTCTGCGAAAGACAACCCAACAAATAAGAAGGCAGCCAGTACAGTTCCTACCACGATATATGGGGTCCGTTTACCTTTTTTATGGTTCGTCTTGTCTGACAACCCACCAAACAGTGGTAATAAAAATAATGCTAACACATTATCGATTGCCATCACATACCCTGCTTGCGAATAGTTTAGTCCAAACTTATCTACAATAATTCTAGATATAACCGCATCATAAGTCTGCCAGAATAGCGAAATCAGCATAAATGCAAGTCCTACATAAATCGTCTTCTTGTAATTTAGTTTCATGGTAACCTCTTCTACTTAATTATTTGATTCTATTGTATCATTGAATCTTTGTTTTTTATACCTCTAATCCTATTTCATGGTATAATTTTTGTAAGAAAAAGAGGATTATCATGTCAATTTGTAAAATTATACTAAAACCAAAAGAAGAAATTCGAATCGAAGATGGGCACCCTTGGGTGTTCTCTAATGAAATTAAATCCATAGAAGGCGACATTGTTTCAGGTGAACTTGCTTATGTCTACTCTGATAAAGGCAAGTATCTCGGAAAAGGTTTTTTAAATACTTCTTCTAAAATATTTGTAAGAATTCTATCACGAAACGATGACGTTATTGATGAGCATTTTTTTAAGACGCTACTCACCAAAGCCAATCAAGCAAGACTTGACTTAGGTTACCAAAACAGCTATCGTGCCTGTTTTGCTGAAGCCGATGGCATTCCTGGGTTAATCGTAGACAAATATGGTGACTACTTATCTGTCCAAATAGTGTCACTGGGTATCGATAAACGAAAAGAAATGTTTTTAAAGCTACTGATTGAATTATTCCATCCAAAAGGCATTTATGAACGTAGCGATGTTTTAGTACGAAAAAAAGAAGGTTTGCCGCTTCAAAAAGGGGTTTTATACGGAGACGTCCCAGAAGAAATTCATATATTTGAAAACGAGTTGAAAATGACGGTTGACATCATTAATGGTCAAAAAACAGGTTTTTACCTAGATCAACAAGACAATCATAATGCCATCAAACCTTACGTTAAAAACAAACACGTTTTAGACTGTTTTTCCAACATCGGTGGGTTCGGCTTACATGCCGCCTATTATGGTGCTAAAAGCGTTACTTGTGTCGATGTGAGTGCGCTAGCCTGTCAGAATATTATGAAACATGCCAAATTGAATGGGTTTGACCAAGTAACTGCTTTACAAGGCGATGTGTTTGACTTGCTTAGAGACTTTCAAAAGTCAAAAAAGACCTTTGATACGATTGTCTTAGACCCACCAGCATTTGCTAAAAAACAAGATAGCATTAAAAACGCTTATCAGGGGTATAAAGACATTAACTTACAAGCCATGAAGCTTATTAAAAATGGTGGTTATTTATATACCTGTAGTTGTAGTCACTATATGACCATTGAGTTGTTCTTACAAATGTTACAGGAAGCAGCTAAAGACGCTAATAAAATCGCTCAAATGGTCGAAATGCGTATTCAATCAAAGGACCATCCAGCACTACTAGGCAGTGATGAATCTTTATACTTAAAGTGCGTGGTAGTAAGAGTCATTGAAAAATAAAAGCTCGCAATTGCGAGCTTAGTCTTTGATAGATTCAGGGCTAGAAAGATTCGAACTTCCGAATGTCTGGGTCAGAGCCAGATGCCTTACCGCTTGGCGATAGCCCTATCAATAGTATTATAAACTTATTAATCTGATTTTCAAATAGAAAGTTTTACATTATGACTAAAAATGAGGGATTTACATGATCAAAATCGGCATCGTCTTATCAGGAGCACTCGCAAAAGGTGCCTACCAAGTAGGTTTTTTAGATGCGCTTTTAGAAAAAATAGATCGTAAACAAATCGTGGCTGTATCCGGTGCTTCAGTAGGTGCTTGCAATGCCTATGGACTTTCAACCAACAAGATGGCATCGATAAGAAAGGTTTGGCAATCATTTAATTATAAAAGCCTTTTTCATATTTGGCGTGGTGTGGTATTCAATAATCATATTGATAAAACATTTAACTTGTTTTTCGACGATAACGATTTTCTAGACATCCCTCTATTTGTTTCAAATGCCTCTGTGTTCCCTAGAATCAAATTTCACTATGTTCGTACAGAGGGGCCTTACCATAGAGACATGAGACGCATGATGAAAGGTGCCATTGGATTCCCATTTCTAATGGGTGGCCCAAAGTTCTTTCGAAAAAGAATTCATACAGATGGGGGCATCATTGATAACATTCCTATTTACCCCTTGACAACGCTTGATATAGATTTAATCATCGTCTTACACTTCGATCCAAAATTTGAGTTAGAAAAAAGACTACAACTGTCAAATAAAACCATCTTAGAAATCGATTTATCCGTTTGTAATGACTATATCAAGCAGAGTTTCGACTTTAGACAACAAACCTTAGAGACTATGTATCAAAGTGCTTATGTGTATGGTAAACACATTTCTGATCGTCTGTTCAACCATAGTGACATGGCATCGATACACAAAGAAGCGAATTTAATCATGGCAGAGGAGTCTGTTAAACGGGCAAAGTATAAGGCGTTGGATACTTGGCCTTCCAGACTAAACCGGTTTTTCAGAAAAAAAAGATACCATCCAAACGTTATTACATCTTTAGAAGATCAATACAGAACTTTAAGAGATTTAGATGCTTGTTACTGCATCAACTGTAAACGTAAAATCAAACCTGACAAACATTTTAGTTTTTGGTTTTTCTTCTTCACTTGGTGGATTGGGTTCGGTATTCTCCATTTTATCCACTACAAGTTTATTTCTAAACCTGTTTGTCCTTACTGTAAGAAACGTAAGTTCTCTAAACTTGAGTTCAAGCAGCTAAAATGATACCTAGTAAACAAGATTGTACCATCATAATAAAATGACACAGCAGGGGGGACCTTACTGTGTCATTTTTTATAATTTATGGTTAAGGATTCTTTGTTTAAGATCCTCAATTTTATGTTCAATTAGATGCATTGTTTCAATATAGGAGGCTAAAGGTTTTCCGGTTGGATCCTCTAAACCCCAGTCTTCTCTGTGTTTAGATTCAATAAAAGGACAATTCACGTTGCATCCCATCGTAATGACAATATCTATGTTTGGTAATGCGTCAATCAACTTCGACTTTTGTGTTAAATTCATGTCAATGCCATGATATTCTTGGATGATTTTAACCGCATCTTGGTTGATGACAGGCTTTGTTTCAGTGCCTGCTGAATACGCTTGGTAAACATCGCTTGCAAGTTTATTTGAAATTGCCTCTGCCATTTGACTTCTACAACTGTTGTGTACACAAATAAATGCCACATTTGGCTTCATTCAATCACCTCTTACGGTTATTCTATCAGATTGCTCACAATCTTTATGTAAAAATACTGTCAATTGTCCTGTTTTAGCGTTAAAACGCATTTAACGAAATCCGTTTTTCCCTCAGTGTAAAGATCTCGGTTGAGTCCGTGCTTAAGAAGTAAGGCTTCCTTGAGTGCCTCATAGGCTTTGGCAAGTTTTAAGTCTTGATTGAGTTTATCCCGAAAAATGACTTCGTCAATGCCTTTTTTTCTGATGTGAATGTGATAAACTTCAGAATCATATCCATTTGGGGTATAGCCTTTATTGAATGATACAGCAAAAGGGTTATCCGCTTGTCTCATTAATAGATACCCATGTTCTTTTAGTTTATTAATCGTTTTGTTTTCATTGGCTTCTTCTTTAAGGAGAATTAGGATATCCACAATCGGTTTGGATACAATACTTAAAATCGCAGTAGATCCAATATGATAGATGGCTTTTAGCTCTTCTTTTAATAGGGATTTAAGTAGCGTTTCTTCTTTGAGATACTGAGTTTTGTAAGACTCATTATACGGTTTAAGCTCAATTGGAAACAATTGATACAGGGCTTCTAAACTTAACGAGCTTAAAGGTTTCACTTTTTGTTACCTTTATCGTCAAAGGTTTTTTTAAGTCTTTGTTCCGTATAGGAGATGGTGATAAACATAAACAAAAGTGGTAAAAGCATAAATACAGTCACAATCGTGTCATTAAAAATAACTTCTAGTTCATAAAACACAACAATCGTTATAAAAATAACTAATTCTAATACCATGCCACCATAAAACCATACTTTTCCAATGGTTTGATGTGCAAACGCCCAAGTCTGTTCATTTTTCATGGAGCGGTCAGTTCTATAGCCATAAGCCCAGTTAATCCGTTTAGGGGCTTTATACATGAAAATTCGTCCGAAGATAATCACCATAAAGGGCAATATACTAAGTAACAATAGGATTAATACACTTTCTGCCATCATCGACACCTCTATTCTTTATCATTATATAATACATTTTCTTTATTTACAATTTTAGATTCAAAAAAAGGCTTTATCATGTGATAAAACCCTATTTTTTCTATTCTTCTAGGATTGAATTGTATGACTTGGATTGGACTTGATTTTTACCTAAAGAGGTTATACCAAAGTAAAACCAGGTTCCTGTCACCAAAACAGAAATAAAGTCTGCAATAGGCGCTGCGTATAATATCCCTTCTGAACCATACTGTCTAGATAAAACTAAGATGGCTGGTAATAAAATCAATAATTGTCTAGACAGTGTTAACACCATCGCAGACTTCGGTCTTCCAATCGCTTGAAAGAAATTTGAGGCAATGATTTGAAACCCCACGACTGGTAATAACCAAAACCACGCAACTACGCCGCGTGATGCCACATTGACCAGTTCTTCATCTTTATTGAAAAACATCACGATTTGTTCAGGAAACAATCTGGTCAGAATGAATCCTACTAAAACAATCGCTGTAGCAGCCGTAATAGCAAGCTTTTGTGTTTCTTTGATTCGGTCATACTGTTTTGCGCCAAAATTATAACTGACGATGGGTTGTACCCCCTGATTGAGACCGATAATTGGCATTAGAAGTAAGGTTTGAACACTGTTAATGATCCCCATCCCGGAAACGGCAACGTCGCCTCCGTATTCAAGTAGTGTTTTATTTAAAACCGCATTTAAAATGCTTGCGCTAATTTGAAGTAAGAATCCTGGAATACCCAAGGCAATAATGTTTAATACTATGGCTAGATTTAGCTTCATGTTTTTAATGTAAATGCTGTGGTTACCTCTTTTTCCAAAGAAGTAATAAAGTACCCACATCATCGATATGAATTGACTTAGGATGGTGGCTAATGCTGCCCCTTCCATGCCCATATTGAATCCAAAGATAAATAAAGGGTCTAAGAGGATATTAACCCCTGCTCCAGCGAACATGGTAATCATCGCCATTCTCGGATTCCCATCAGCTCTTAAGAAGTTATTCATACCAAGACTTAATACTTGGAAAATAGCCCCAAAGAAAATAACACGCATGTAAGAAGTTGCATAAGGTAAAACGGCCTCGCTCGCACCGAATAATTCTAATAAGGGGGTTAGGAAGATTTGTCCTAAAACCATGAAGAATAGCCCACTAATGATCAATAAAGCAAACGAATTGCCTAAGACAACCTCAGCTTCTTTTTTCTTCTTTTCACCTAGTTTAATGGAAAACAGGGTTGCGCCTCCTACCCCAAATAGTATGCCAACACCAATTAGTATAATCATGATTGGGAATGCAATGGTAATCCCAGCTAACCCAGCTTTACCAAGATCTGGCGCATTGCCAATAAAGATTCTATCTACGATATTGTAAAGCGCATTTACCATCATCCCAATGATTGCTGGAATGGAAAATTTAATTAAGAGACTTGATACTTTTTCAGTTCCAAGCGGATTATTGGTTTGATTCATGTGGTTCATCTCCTGTTGTATGTAACTCTAATTGTTCGACTTCTCTTGTCATTTTATCCAAGACATCTAAAAAAGTATGTAGTGACTCTTCTTTGATGTTCTTTGATAAAATGTCATTCCAATCATCAAGCACTTTTTGAATCGCTTTTTGATTATCCAATGCTTTATCACATAAAAAAATTCTATTTGTTCTTTTATCTGTCTCATCTTTTCGTCTAATGATATACCCTTTCTCTACCAATGACTGTAACGCTCTTGTGGTTGAGGCCTTATCGATTAAAAGGTAAGAAGCCAACTCCTCTTGAGAGACCCCTTCAGCTTCATATAACGTCATTAAAAAAGGCAATTCTGCCCCGGTAATTTCAAATGGTTTTAACGCCTTATTTAAATAGACTTGATTTTTCCGATATAAAATGGATACCGATCTTCCAATAGATTTTCTCATATATTCCCTCTTTTTTAGTTGTCACGTCAACTATTATAGTGGGATACTCCTTAAATGTCAACTAAAAAACACGCCCTCTTTTTTTTAAAAAAAACTACCCACAAATACATGCGGGTAGTTATTAATGAGTTGTTTAGTCTTTTATGATTTTTTTCCCCAAGGAAATATCATCGGAACCTTTTTGGCATATTGGTCGAAACCCTTATATTTTGCCATGTGTCGTTCCAATAGTGGGGTTGATATCTTAATGAGCACACTTGACATCAATAAAGGTGATATCACAAGCGTGCCATAGAATACTGGGTTAATAGCATTCGTAAATAACATCGAAATACCGATGATGTATAAACCAATCCAAATAAGAATTTCTCCAAAATAGTTTGGGTGTCTAGTGATTGACCATAACCCTTTATCCATTAAAGTTTTGGTTTTTTTCGCGATGTGTCTTCTTAATTGTTCATCACCAACCACTTCAAAGAATAACCCAACAAGTGCGATTAATAGCCCTATTGATACGATGATGGTTTCTAACAAACCAAACTCAAATGTATGATATTTAATGATAGAGTAAGCTGCTGCACCTACAATAAAATTGATGACACCCTGTACAAAAAACACTCTAAAAAACGCAATAACTACCGCCTTATTTCCCCATTCTTTACGCCACTGTGCATATCTGAAATCCTCAGGCTTACCAAAGTTTCTCTTAATCAATCTAAATGATAGCCTTATGCCCCATAACGCGATAAACCCGACGACAACATAGCTTACTATGCTTGGATTTTCTGTTGATAGTAAGGTTGCGATACTCCCAAACACAAAACCTAATCCCCATCCCATGTCTACAATCGAGTTGTCTTTTATGATTTGAGCAATCACATAGAAAACTGTAAAATAAGCTAACACAATGTATAAAGGCATTAACAAGCTGTCTTTTCCAAAGCTCTGAAAACCAAGTGTAGCGATGGCTACTGTCATTAATAATAAAATCGGGTAAATTAACATTCTTTTAATATCCATACAATCACCTCTTCTTTGAGTATATCACTTATATTAATTAGATTGATTGCTATTTGCATTAGAAAGTTCAGGTTTGATTAAGATTCGACTTTGATTTTATTAATGTCGTCTACGATGACCCAATCGTCCATATTGGATGTTCTATGATAGGTGAAGGAATCGATTGCCGTCATTGATTCGACTTCATAAACAGCCAAGTATTTCTTACCTGCATATCTCTCGAATTGGTCTTTAGAGAGATTCAATTGCTTCTCATAGTGTTTAACAAAGTCTACAGATTCCTCAAAAGTCATCTTATCGCTTTCAACTACCTTTGATATCACTGCTTTGTGTGTGACCAATAAATGTTTGCCTGTTTCGACAAAATAGAGATCATCCCCAACTTTTGCTCTGCCGCCTAGAGGGGACTTTTTACCAGCAGCACCTCTAATAATCATTGTTTTCTCATTTGACACAAGCTTTTTAAGTTCTAACGCTTTACTGTTGAGATAAACAAGGTGACTCGCTTTTCCATTTATACCTTCATACCACTGTGACTTTGCCATAGGATGCTCCCTTTCTTCTAACAAACTGTTTTTTGGTGTTTCTTTATTTTTTTGATTGCCCAATCGTAATGTGAAACCATACATGAAGTAAAATACTGTCCTATGGTTGACCCTAAAGCGTAAGTGTTCTTGACAAATAACTTGCCCTCATCGATTGACTCCAAGAGTTTTAAACAAGTTTGGTGACTGTTTATGATGAGTGCTTTGGATGTTTGTAGACTAGTACTTTCATTTTTCTCCCAAAACCATTGATTCATATCGCCATAGTTTTTCCAGTTATATGGGGCTGGTAAAAAAGACGTTTGAATATTAGATTCATTGCTCGTGATCCAATCAATCAATAAAACTTGCCATTCATAAAGGTGAACCAATAAATCTTTGATGGTTTTATCCCTGAAATAGTGTCTGGCCGTTTCTTTTGATATATCAAATCTAAAACTAGCTAATTGATGCTCAAAAGACATACTTTCAATTAAACCAAACATTTTATCAAATGCTTTTATGGATGCTTCTTTTAATGATTGTTTCGTTACAAACCTTGCCATGTTCTACCCCTATTCTATTAGATTGTACGCTATCTTGTATAGATAAAGTCTTAATACTATCTGTTTGGCAGTTCTTCAATGATGTCTCTATCTGACTTCTTTAACGACTGATAAACAAGCAGATAGGATTCGTGGATTAGTGTAAATAACTGTTGAATTGATAGTGTCGTTGTCTTTAAATGGATTGAGTTCCAGTGTTGTTTATTCATATAGTACCCAGGAGTGATAAAAGCATGGTTTTTTCTGAGCAAAATGTTATTTTCTGGGGTATTTTTGAGTGTGACAAAGACATCATTCATAAGTCCAAAGCACTTCCCCAATAACGAAAAGTAATAACAATCCCAGTCTTGTCTGTAGTATACTTCTGCCCCTTTTAAGGAATCTCCAAACTCAATCAACTGCTTTTCTAATGCTTCTTTATCCATTATCAGCTCACCGCACTTAACCAAAGATAGTGTTTCATCATGTTATTATTTTACCATATTTATAAATAAGCAATGTATTAAATATTATTTTTTTAGATTGCTACCCCAGTGTTGGATGAAACGATTTTTTGTCAATCAAATCATCATATGCTGTTAATATAGTTTAGTAGACACCAAGAACAAGAATCCTAGGGACATGATACAATAAGGTTGACAGTTAGATAAGATACGTCGTTGAACGTCCAAAGGGTACATATGAAATTCCGTTTCATTTGTAAGAAATCTTTTAGAATCAAAATACATTTTTAATAACTAACAAAAAGAAAACACCTGTTAAACAGGTGTTAAACACATATGTGTTGTCATAACCAAGTTTGTGCCACTTATGAGGTTGTCACAACTAAGTTTGCTATATTGTTTGCATGGAGTTTGTTTCCAACGAACATAAAAAAACAAAAAATCAATTCATCCCGCCACCTATAGAGGAAGGGGACTTCTTGATTAGATTGTTAAAACAACAACCTTACTATTTTCAATGTTTTATCGAGTAAGTCAGATGGAAGTTTTTCAATTGTTTTTAGATTTCTTGCTTTTGTGTCCATGGTTTTTACTTGTTCGCACATAATTTGTCCATAAGTTTTTGTCCTTGAATCTAAATCTACATGTAAAGGATATTTAAATGCTCTATCAGAAGTAATTGGAACAACAATAACAAATCCATTTGTTTTTTTATGATATATATCATTGCTTACCACGACTCCAGGCCTCTTCCCCTTTTGTTCTGAGCCCAGTGAAGGATCAAAATCAACGATAACGATATCTCCCTGATTTACCATAGTTCTCTGCCTTTAGAGTCATCAAATATAATTTCGCCTTTATAAGTTTCTTTATAATCTAAAAATAACTCTTCTAGTGATTTAGGATCAAAAGAATTTACCTTTGATAATATAATTTCTTTCCCCTCAACTTTAACTGTAAGTTCTTCGCTTTCTTTGATATCAAGCATTTTTAAAATAGCAGCTGGTATAATGATACCTTTACTATTTCCTATTTTTTTTAATTGTGTGTTCATAAAATCACCATCCCTCATAAATAGTATATACATTTGTTATAACATTGTCAATGGTTTTATATCATTGATGTTTAAATAAAATTTCAAGTATAACAAAAAAAACACCCGTTAAACAGGTGTTAAAAAACATATGGAGTCTCTGTTAACCCTAAAGGGTAGTGATTTTAAGGGCTCAATAACCTTAACTGGTAAGAAAATGACTTAAAGCAGTGAATAGTGTAAAAATCGAGAAAACGAAGTATCTACTTTTGCAAATAAAAAAACCAATTATCAATGATTTGCTTTGCGGGTTTATTGGCAAGTTCTTTCAGCAATAATACTTGATTTAAAGACAAATAAGAAACTTGCTAATTTATTATTTTGACTATTATATGGTTAAAAATATCAAACAACCACAACCGATATGGTTGTGGTTTTTCAAAGGTTTTCAAATCCATTTGTTTCGTTTAATAATTTAATACTTATATAACTCTAGTCCTATATAATTGTTGACAATCCAATAATTGGTACTTTAAATCCGAATTCTTTAATGGAGTTAGCGACTGCCTCTACAGCTTGTGTGTTATCCCTTGGATTATTCTCATACTCCTTTAACTCACTTATCTTTTTGTTTATGATTTGCACCTGGTTCTCCAATCTCAAGTGGACTCCACTCGTTTTCCTTTTGTTTTTCTAATACTTTTTGTTCAGACAGTTCTAATTCATATTTCTTCTCGCTATATTCCTTACCAAAGTTGATGATCAATAAGTATCTAGCAATACTCATATCGCCTAGAATTGTTCTTGTCTGTTTAATGATTTTCTTCTTTGTGCCAGTTGGTGTTTGTTCAATGATTTGGTCTTCATTCGTAATTGTGAAACCCATAGCACGTTCAAACATTTTTCTAGTAATGCTTTTTTGAGTAGGTTTCTACCGTCTTCGTATGCCAAATAAATTTCTTCATATTTTTTTCTAAGTGAGTAAAGTGTGCTTTCAGCAACACCCAGTTCAGTAGCAATTACACCCATACCACAAGAACGGCTTGCCAATTCTTTAATAAGTTTTAGTTTACTTTGAACTAATCCTTCGTTTTTCCATGTCTGATAAATGTCCTTTCTCATAAACTTGCCACCTTGTTTGAAAGTGTTTATTTTAGGAACTACGACTATTTCTCGCACTGCTTATCGCAGTAGGTATATTACCAGTTCATGATGGATTGTACCGCACGCATCAAGATATATTGGGTTGGCTCAGAGCATACAAAAAAAGAACTAATCATTTCTGATCAGTTCGATTTCATTTAATTTATGTTGGTTATAACGGCCTAAAAAGGCTGTTTTCAATTTACTCATATTTACTCAATGATGGAATCATAAATTATAGCAAACTATTGAGTTCATAAAAAACTAAGTACGCTGTTAATGGGAATAGAAAATGCAATCCCATAAATAGGATTCCCTTGATTGTCCTTAATTCTAAATGATACAATTCCTATAAGGCGTCCTTTTTCATCTAAAAGCGCACCCCCGCTATTACCTTCGTTAATAGTTATATCACATTGAATAACACCTCGTACAATTCCGTCATACTCAATATTAACTTTAGGTAGGCTAACTATCCCTTGTGATATACCTATACCATGATTCATTCCGTTGCCAACTGCATAAACTCTATCTCCAGATTTTACTTTCGAGTTATTAGATATTTTTGTAGATTTAATCGTGACATCTGACAAATCACTAAACTTCAGTATTGCAATATCCTGACTAATATCATATTTGATTAGTGTAACAGGATGGTACTCAATTTCAAATGAAAAACGAACTTCAAATGATTCATAAGTTTCATATAAACCAGATTCTTTATATGTTACCATATGGGCATTTGAAACTATAGTACCCTCACCATCAATTATAACTGCAGAGCCATAGATTACCATTGAATCTTGTGATTGTGATTTCAGTTCAACAACAAAATGTTGAGCATCAGAAAAAATTTCTTTTGAAGATGGTATGCGGCATGACAAAAAGTACACAAAAACTAAACTTGAAACAAGTATTATTGTCGCAAGTACGGTGATAACTGTCTTAGACAGTTCTTTCTTTGTTGTTGGTTGTAAACCATTCATATCAATCTAATTCCCCAATATATGTTTTTCCAATATGCAATCCAGGAGACCATAATCCATCTCCTCCATAGTCATAATTCGGATATGGATCATCTTCAAACCTAATGATATAAAATGACCATATGCCAACATTACCAACATCTTCTGTGTCCTGTATATACCATATAATAGCAATACGAAATACATCTTCTGTCGTAGTAATATCATAACTCATGTTGTGCCATCTTTTTTCTATACCGGAATCTCTATCATATTCTGTTCCAAGCCCATGACTGCCATATGACCCATTTTTTCCTATGTAATACGATAATAAGTCATTAATATTTTGATCAAAATCATCAATTTCAGCAATTATATTGGGAGCAAATAAAGATTTAATACCCACATGGTCTTCGTTTTCAATTGCTGCTATCAATTTACTAATATTTTTGTTAGCAATATCATTATCGGTTTCATAACTACATGCTGATAGCATCAATACACCAATAATTATTGAGGTTATTGCTATTATTTTTACTAACGTATTCTTCATGTTCACTCCCCCCCAGTATATTTGTTTTAAGCATTGTTAAAACGAAAACTCGGCTTTATAACCACCATTAAAATTCCATCTGTTATCTCGTGTATTCCATCTATCCTTGAACGAATTAAACATTAATGCATCATTGAAAGTAACAGAAAACCTAGCTGTCAAGTCATCTCTTTTCACGTTTCTATAATTAAAATTAAACCCTGTAATCCACCATTGTTTCGCTGTTGGTTGCCAGTTTATGATATTTGTTTGTTTATAATCAAGTTGTAAGGTCATATTCATTGCTAATGTTTTATCAACAATCCATATTACGTCATTATATGACCATCTCTTATAAATTCCTAATTCAGCACCAGCACCAAGATTGAGATAATCACCTTTCCATACCCAAATTATATACTCGCTTATGTAATCATTATTAACATCAAACTCAAATTTTGCACTTCTCATGCTTGTAGCAGCATCAAATACAACATCATAAAGATCTGTATAACCAAAATATTGTTTCCAACAATCAAAATTAGCATGATAAATACCTTGCTCATCCATACTCATGTTAAGAATTTTTGCACCCCAACTTGAATTGATACCATTTTCTTGTACTTTATGTTCTTTGTAGTTATTATATCATTTCTTGATTCATTAACCTATATTGAATAGGTGAATAACCACCTAGAGTTAGTTTTATTCTATCGTGATTATACCAATAGATATACTCATCAATTGTTCTTATTAAATCAGATAATGATTTAACCTTTTGTAAGTAGATGGTTTCGCATTTAAGCGTCCCGAAGAAACTTTCAACCACTGACATTTAATAGGCATTACCTTTAGCACTCATGGATTGCACAAATGATGACTTTTTTAGGTAGTTACGATATTTAGGGGATTGGTATAAAATACCTTGATCAGAATGTATAAGGAGTTTTGATAAATCTTCATTTGGGTTGATTGATTTCTTCAGTGTCTTTAAGATTAAATCTTGATTCTGACTTCTAGATATTTGATAACCTTTGACTTCGCCATTGTAAAGATCTTGAATGACCGATAAATATAAACGTTTACGATTGAATCTAAATTCCGTTACATCTGTGACCCATGCGATATTAGGTTCATCTTTTTTAAAGTCTCTTTTAAGTAGATTGGGTGTAATTT